>JGI24022J15233_10000302_pt1 | contig 28016 bp, 4 predicted proteins | sample Ectturendosymbi2_FD_15233 | JGI IMG/M metagenome (IMG submission 15233)
CCAGAAGTCTATCCATGGTTTCACTTAACAGCAGTGATTGGGAAGAATATTGGAATACGAAAGTCATTCCACAAGACGACTTGAAGACTAAAAGAATGAAGGTCGAACAAACCAACGACTAGAAATGTTCCATTTAAAACGATATTGTATCATGCAGTATCCAAACTATTGTACCTTTGTACTCCGTTTGTAATAGCAAGTCACCACTAGGGAGAGAGCAAGTTACAATTATGTCAACAATTCAGATAAAAATATAAATAATATTTTCGATCCAAACGAATAAAAACAAATAATAACAAAACTCAATCCAAATTATGATAAAAAACGTAACCGGAATCACTGGCGACTCCGAAAAGTCCGAACTCGACGCAATGAAGTTTGACGACGTCATCAGAGTAGCCAATGAGAGACGAGAAACGAGGAGCGGCTCTGGGTATAAATACCCGTGCGTGCACCACGTTCAGTCAGTTGAGCAGTGGGCATACCAAGCTTAAAACCTAAACCAGTAGTGGGCTTACCAAACTGGAATAGGCCGAATATCCAGCAGTGGGCATACCAAGCTGGCTTAGTCCAAGTGGGCATACCGATGGACTAGATTACCAAAAAGAGATTCACGGTATAGTGGCTATGATGCCGCTGACAATTTGGGCTTCTCTCTCCTCCATAAAAGAAAAAAACTTGCACTCACCCCTGTTACTTGTAATAAATCTCTGTGTGTATATCAATACACCATGTTATAATAAACTCTTGTTGTTTGTATTAAAAGATAAATGTCGCAGTGCTTAATGTTGTATTAATAAAACCATGAGTGCATACGCCTTCATTCTGATAACAAAACTGAACGTGAAGTCGAACGAAAACGGGCGGGTCTAAGTTTCTTAATTGTTAACTTGGGCGTGCCTTGGGCACTCCGGCCAAATTCACCAGTGCTCTTGCGGAGTTGTCCTAAACGTGTGTTGTTCTTCTTCTTTAGAAGGGAACTGACACAGATGCATGCAAGGATTGAAAGGTTGTCCACTGGTGTAGGACGCAGGCATTCAGTCAAGATTCGCAAAGCGTTGTTTATGGTGGGGTCGATAATGCGGATATGAGCACTGCGGAATCAGGCAGGAGCGCAGTACTCTGCGGTTGAATGTACCAATGCTAAGTTGTCTGTTCGCAGAGTTTTGGCTCCAGCAGCCCAACTGGAGCCAGCAAGCCGTCTCATGAGCGCGACGACTTGCTGGCTTTGGCATTAGTCATTGATATTCGCGCACCACCTAACCTCAAAATCAAACAAAATAAACAGAACAACAATCTATTTGCCTTTATCCTGTTCTTCAACAATACGTTTCTGCCATACCCACGCCTCCCTTGCAACAGTTGAGTTCGGTTTCCTCCTCAACATGAAATCTCTTGTTTTCCTGAAACAATCCTTATTCTTATCCGAAGATACAGTCAATCCCAGAACATATCAACGAAGAAAATGTCGACGAATTCAAGCCAACTCCATAAATACCGAATATTGAAAAACATTATTTATTGTATCATTGTATGTGCGTAATTGTTGTATTAAATCTACCCAAGAGAGAGAGCAACAGAAATATTTACAAAGACCCTAACGAAAAACGCAGTAAAAATCCTGTTAAAAATCCTAATCAAAATCACTACAATTTCGAATATAAAAATTTCGATTAAAATGACGTCACACGCTCGCGATTGCACAACTCGTAGTCAATCCCTTGACTGTCCGTGGGAATTCGATGCGATGACGTAAGTCGACGTCATCGGGGTGACCAATCAGAAACGAGAATCGTGGTGAGACTATAACCACTCCTATGCTCAGAGCGTGATCATAGCCTAATCACGTGATCGATTTAGACCAATCAAAATTCAGCACTATGGGTATAAATATGAGGCACCCTGCCAAGGTCCAGTCAGTCTCGATCCGCATTTCAAGCTATCAACAAGTCCAGCCACTGCAGGACTTAGACCAAGGAAGAGGTTTCCCTCTGGAAACTTCTTGTAAAGTCTACAGGTAGTCTGTTAGAATGAAACTTCTCTCCAACCAAGCAAAGCTAGTTAGCGAACTTGTGGGGCCTGGTGAATTCGTGAGCCAGGATGCACTTGTAACTGACTAACTATTTGAAATGGGTCGTGCTCTCTCTCTCTCCTAATATTATTGTGGATGTGTGCATTATCATCTAAATAACCGGGATAAGACTGAGAAACGCGGCTATGTATTACAAACATCTGTGTAAACCCCTGACATTTGCCGTAACTTATGTTCTGTGCTGTAACTAATGAATTGTGAATTAAAGCCCCTGTTGAATTAACTATCGCAGTGTTTAACGTTGTACAAAATAAAACCATGAGTGAATACAATTTTCATTGTGATACACTGAGCGAAGTCGAGCTATAAGACCGGCGAGTCCAGGTTGCTTTTGCGTTCCTGGGCGTGCCATGGACGTTCCTATAAGACCAGTGCTCGCAAGGAATGTCCTAAATTTGTGACAGTTTTCTTCTATCTAGAAGAGAACTTTTACATAAAAAATGGTGCCACCTGTGAGGTCTGTTTGTTTTATTTAGGGGGGTAGTATCTAGCTCGACAAAATCCTCCTTACGCTCGACCTACCTGACCTAAACATTTTGTGTTTCAAGTAACTTACTTTAAAAATCACTTTTTCCCATTATATTGTTCTGGCAATTGAATTTATTCATTGGAGAGTGAGTGAGATCTTTTGATTTTATTTTGATTGTTTGAGTTAGCACAGCAGAATGAAAATTTGGACAGACCAGGGTGTTATATGCTGAAAATCAAGACAGACTAGGCATGAATTATATTGGAGTATAAAAGTCACTAGATCTGACGTCGATCAGGAAGGTTTGCAATGTTATGGAAACAAGTGGTAAGTCTGTGAATTATTACTTTGTGTTTTCAAAACTTTTATGAGCACAAGCAACAATAAAAATGCCCACCGATGCAGTTGTTAAATATAAAAATTGTTATTCGTTAAAAAATGCCTTAAAAATGCTTGTAACCTTTTTACCTCTGTTCTTGGTCATTGAGATTTGCAAAAAATTTACATTATCTTACTCTTATATAATAGCCTCCTTGGAACGATAGCTCTTTTTAATTATTTAAAAAATTGTCTTCCCCAGCTAGTCTGGTTGAATTAATTTTACTAGATATGAAAACGTTCTAAACGTTTTTTGTAAATTGTCTTTTAACTAAACTTTGAATCCCGGAAACAGTTTTTGATTGATATATTAAAAACCTTAGACGACAAATGAGTGTGGAAAAAACTTGGGGTTACAAATTAACGTATAAAAAGATTGTATTTTACCGTCTAACCTTGTGTTTTACATTGCTTTTCAGGAACACTGAAATCATCAGCTGATTTCATGCCTAGTACTTATGCGTTTTATTGCTGTCGTGGCGCATTTGTGTATATGCTGATGCAATGTGACCTGAAATTATATGCGTATACCAGAAGATTACGAAACCTTGTGGTTTTGACTCTGTCTGTTTAGACAGCTAGCTACAAGCTGAATAGCGATAGAAGGTATGTGTAAATTATTAGTCATAGAATTTTTACAAAACAATACCATCAAAGAAAACTTTTTAATTTAAAGCACTGAAAACATAGGCATTTGGGTTAACATAAAACAATTGATTAAAGCCTGATATAAAAACCTGAAGCCTGGACAATACCCTTGACCGAACAATATAAAAATATAAATATAAATATTCCTTGAAAGCCTAGATTTATGAAAGCTCAACTCACATTAAAAATCCTCCACAAAACTTGTTGTTTGATAAAACCGATACGATGACAAGGCGATTCATTTTCGTACCAAAAATATCCGACTTTGTATCAGTATAACTGAAACAAGATCCTTTTTGAAGACACTTTAGGGGAAAACTAAAGTGAAATTTGAATCTTTGCTTGTCCTAAAATAGCTATATTCCTTTTCAGGTTGATACCTTTCTAAATTACCATTGACTCGGGAGAGTTAACGATTATTAGCTTTGAATCTCGATAAAAACCATAAATTTTAAACAATAATAGTACCACTGCAAACCTCAAAAACGACACAAATTTCGGAATTCGAATAATTTAATGAAGACGACGTTATAAAAAAAATCAGTAACATGCGACAACGAATTTAAATAACGGATGACACTAATTGTCTCGAAATCTGATGGTAGCAGGTTCGGTCTCAATAAATTGTTTGCCTGAAGTGTCAAAATCCTTTATAAATTGAGGTAGATCCCAAAAATTATGGGAACGAAGTTGTTCGGGAACCGGGAAGCCAAAACGAATATAAGTCCGGTTGTGGCAATAACGTCCTCTTCAAGTGAACCACACTATGCGGAATAAAGCGTGGTCCGAGGGAGGTACTGCTCCGCTATACTTGAAAATATCCTTAGCCTGCTTTAAGGCAATAATAGGATCCTGCTGACGACCTTGAAGGGCTATGATCGTCTCATTTTTAAAGATTTATTCCTTCATCATAGTCGATAGCAATGACACATTCCAAATTCCAATAATGCAGCTTTTGACAAAGATTCGAATGATGAGGTAGGCCCGAAACGGCTCGTTTATATAGTCAATACTAAGTGGAATTCCCCAGATGATGCAATCGCGGCGCAATAATCCTTGGGGAGAAACTAAAACATAAAATTGGGAGTAGATCATTTCAGACTTTTGAATTCTTAGAATTTTGCTAGGTACCAACGAATCTATGAAAGACTATTTCAAATGATATAACATATTTCTCTAATTTTACAAACTTCTTACAAAACTCGTATTTGGATAATCATTTTGGAAATAAAACCAATATCTGTTAACACCCTTACACATGCATTCTGAAATAGGCTTTCTTAAGTTCTCAAAATCTTTTACTAGCAGTGATACTTTAGGTGGACATATATTAAACTCAAATACTATCCACCTCTTCGTCCCCAGTTATTTTGGAGTTTAGTCAAATTGAATTGAAAATGCCATCCGATTCGACAGTACTTCGAGAGTATTGAAGACCTTAACTAAATTTTTGTTTCGACTTCTTTAGGACCTTAACGATTTGTCGAAAATTTAAAGGCTCTGATTAATATCAAGATTTAATGCGAGCCTATATTAATGTTAAAAATAAAATCATTATTATTGAAAATCTGACCTACTCTAATCAAACTTCAAAAATTTGGGAATTCCAACTAAATTTCAAACTGTTTAGTGATAAGCCAAACTATAGACAGAAATTTTAAGTTAAACAAAATTACACATTACAAACATAAATTTTCAAACTAAAGATACTTTTTAATAAACATTCTGGTTTTAGACAATTTTGAGCTAATATAAAATTATCTTAGGTAAAAAATCAATGAATCTTATCTCAGTCTTTTATATTCTATAATCATAACCCTCTTTTTCTTAAATTTCGATGGATCTCAAAAGCTATTGAAACATCTGAGGGCCCATTGTGATATAAAGACCCTATTAGCCTCCTTGATGACATTAAAAACCTATGCTAGAACTCTTAGTAAAAATAATTCATTATAAGCCCATCAAGATTCATAAACAAACACACGATTCACCTTTAGGGGAAAATTGTTGTTATTATTCAAAATCACAGTCGTGAATTCATAAATTAAAGTATTCATATCTTAACCTTAGATCGAAGGCAGCTTGTCCAATGCCAGAAAATTTGAAATGATCCTGCCAAATTCACAAAAAAACCTTGGCCTGAAATAAGCCTAAAATACCTTGAATCTCAATTAGATCTAATATTGTATATAAATAATCCCTTCTTTTCCTAAAAATAACGAAACAAGATAGACAAATAGTATTATATTTGCTGTTTGCGTTAATAGGAATTGTTAACTAAAATTGATGGCTAAATGCTTTGAAATGATCTGTTTTTGAAACATGCAAGACGCCAGAATTCTTTTTAAAACATTACCTTTGATAAAACTAGCGCCGTAACTACTTATGATATACTTGCATTATTAAACCAGCTACTCAGAACTCTACACTAATATCTAAGCTTGTAATGAGATTCCATTGATTAAACAAAATTGTTAGTACATAAACTAAAAAGTATAGCTACTTTGGACTAAGGAAGCATGGACACTTCTTTGTGTTAACATACAAACTGATGGTAAGCTGATTCACCATGATTGATATTACCTCATTCAGTAACAAATTACCATTTACATAGAAAAATTAAGCTTTAATCATAGACCTCTTTTATTACAACGCCTAGTTGTTATGATACAATCCGGAAACCCCTACTTATCATTCTAGTAATTGCTCCTGATATAAGGTAAATACAAAAATTCTTATTTTTGAGGTAACTCAGAACTGTCAATCCTTTTAGAACTAATGATACCCAATCGTAGTATATTCGATGTAAGTTTCTAATTTTAATCATCACAATAACTTTTAACAAACTAAAACAATGATGTCATACACAAATAAAACAACTCGTAATTAATTCGTAGCTTAACCCTCAAACATATTCTTATTTATTCACCCGATGTGTAGAAATTACTTGAGATACTAATATCATGCGATTTGATTTTACCTAAACCGAAATTTAGTCAACATCTGATGGGATTTGACGTTTTGCCCTCGCTATGTACTCCCATAGTAAAAGCTGTAGTATTAATTATTCAATCAAACATAAACGATGGTAAACACAAGACCTGCTTTGGTTACTATAAAACTAATTGCCTACCCTTTAGCATCTGATACCAACAAATTTTAATGCTCTTTAGCTTCTGCAATAATTGTGCTAAAAATAGATAAAATGACACTATCCTGTGTGTAAATGGCACACGATTAGTCTTCAGAATTATGAAGTAGCACCCAAGTTGTTATGTGTATTTTAATCCTTCATCCACATTTTACAACAGTGGAAAGCCTATCTGTGACGAAAAATTGTAGTAATAAATTGAAACCTTTATTTAACCTTGTTTTTAATTACGACCAGCATGCGATGTTAATACTAGAAAAAAAATTGTTATAGTTGTTCTAGCAGTTTCTTTGCACTTGCCAAGCAGTCAGTACTTTCAGCTTCCTCACATAAATAATTCAAGGGTCCTGACTTCATATTACCTTACTTTCGTAAAAATATCTATATTTTAACTTTATTCTTTGAATAAGACCAGTGGATTTCTTGGAAATTAAAATCCAATGATAAATCTTAGCCCATTCAAGTAACCAGTTCCTGTTAACCATGTTCATCATTTATTCGATTGGCGTAAATCACCATGCAAAAATGTTGTAATGTCCTCTTTTTTCGAGCAAATTGCAACTTTTAAAAATAATACTAATATACACTTTAGTCAACCCGGAAAGTGCAAAACCGGACCCATGCAGGACCAAATCTATAATATCCAGCCTGTCATATTATATAAAAATCCTTGCCCGACAGATTGTATTTTTAATGGCTTCGGAGTATAAAACACCAACCATATACCTGGATCATGCCATAACTTACATATTATTTCATTCCACTTTCCTTAAGATCACGAAATAAGATATTTTTGTATTTAACGTTCACATATACATCGTGAATATTATTAATGAACCTTGACTGGAACCGATTTGGGGTAGTACAGTTGCTGTAGAACCAAATATACATCATACTAAACCTTTCATGATGTTCAGATCAAGAAAACCATACTTATTATATATTTACCTTGGGCTGTATTTACCTTGGGCTGGCTAGAAAATGAAACCTTTTAAATTTATCCTATAAACATCAGGAATTGGGAAGAGTATCTAAAATATTAATCACTTTGAAAAGCCTACTTTTTACCGTTGGAACCCCGACAGGATTAATTCCAATGTTATAAGAAATTAGTTCAGATAACACCACTTTTCAAAACCTTTTGATACTAAACGGTTCTCTTTATATTTTATCCATTCAATTAATAAAAATCTTATCCACAGGTCAAAACAGTTTAATTTCTCCTATTTTGGGCAAACAAACCTAGCCGATATTATTACAGTCCAACTAGCATAACAACTTCACTATAGAGGGTAAAGAATTATGACTATTATCCAATGCTAGTACGACCTTTTAATTCCTCACTTTTACGTTTGAAGGATTGACTAGAAACTATTACCGACAAAAATGACTGTGTAAGTTTATTCCAAATAAAGACGACATTCAGTAACCAGGCTAACACCGTAGAAGGAAATCAATTTTTAATAAAATTAACTATAAAATGTTATGCTCGGACAGTGGGAAGTGACCTGGAGCGTTATCATGATCTAAAAATTATTCAAAAAAATTCCTCTTAATACTAGATACTATCACTGATTTGTATTCAGACGTTGTCTATAAACAGTGGTCTGAAAATGGGAAAATTGTCAGCCCTTTTAATTGCGGATCCTACTAACCTTTACTCAGACGATTACCAATATTATTATAAAACAATCCAGATGTACTAGATTAATTGAAACACAAAAAAAATATTTACTACTACAAATTTTAACTACGGTTGAACCAGATATTGATGGGGAAAATATCATCGAATTAGGTGAATCAGATGTCCGATATGATGCAGGATTTTCTACACCCGTCCTAATCAAAATAAATGATGGTCTGGTGGCGATATGATCCACTATTGTTTATTAACTGTTCAAGCTTTTAAGCACTGCTGTATACAATAATGTTGCCCTAGTAGAACTTTGAAACAATATTTTTAAATAAGTAACTAATGATACGATGGAAAATTTGAATTTGCAAAACAATTCGCCCCTGAGAAAATTTCTCAGGAAAAGGAGTAGAGACATCTACTTATCTTGGGTGAAATTGATTGCGTACTTCATTTATACGTATGGATCTCAAATTTTCATTTACTGAAATCGTTTATATCACATTTTAGATTAATTATCAATTTAGCGAATCATGAAAATACCGAGCTACGGAGTAATTGTGGTAGCGAAAATGGACCCTGTCTAAATTTTACTTTGAAAAACGTAAACCTTCCCGTTAAATTATTAATTCAAAATCAGTTCCGGCAAGAGTAAATTATTGTACTCCTGTAATATGTTCTTTTACCATCGTATCCCTGTGAAAGTCTTTATTTCACCTATGTGTTTTTGAATCTTCCTAAAATTTGTTTCACTTTCTGTCACTATACGATTTGCAACACTCGCTTAGATTTTCGAGTTGCCCGTATTCAGAATTATTTTCATACTTTCGGAAGTGTCTCCTTATAAAAACAACTCGTCATGACCAATGTCTTTGGTCAAGGATTGAAATACTTAAATTTTATACTAAATTTATTTTAGAAGAGTCGATTTCTAAATACCACTTGCCTAAAATGATCTCCAAACATAACTCATTACTTTTTGATTACTATTAATTGTCAATTATAAAACACTATTTAGGAAAACTTTGCCTAGGACTAATATTGTTTATAATCTGACTGCTTTTACAATTGCTTTTATGTTGCAAAAGATCTTGGGGACAGGCTAGTTGATATTGGTTTTATAACTACATCCAAAACAGCGGTGGAAGAGGCAATAGAGCTTGATTAGACAAATTATGATTTGATACTTTTTTTCAAACCGCTAACATAACTGTTGTTAACAGGACACCAAACTGCCATCTTGTTTAGAATATTAATTTTTAGCTAGCCTCTTGTATATTTTAATTAACTCCTTTTTCATTCTGGAAAATATAGATTTTCTGTCCGTCAACTTTAGGAATTTCTGTTTTTATAATAAAAAGCTGATAACTTTTGGAATTTTAATAGCGTCGAGGATTGACCTTAATTGGCAACTAAAATATTGCTGGCGATTCTGAATACTCTCTTATTAATAGCCTTTTAAAAATTAATTGATTTACGGTATGTTACAAATAGGCTCTTGTTGTACTGCTAACTGCCTGTTACTTCTCTTCATAGACAGGACGTGGAACTTTTGTTCCTTTTTTAATATAGAGAGAAGGAGAAATGTAGTCACATTTCGTAATTGTCGTTATTAATATATTCTATTTTAAATTAGGGTTTCAGATATAGAGCCACAGAAATATTAGAAAATTGATTCTTGTTGAACCTTTCCCGCATAAAATTAAACCTTTTCCGTTATAGATATTTAGTGATTGTAAAATTCTGATATTTTTAATTATTGTAGTAATTATAGTACTTCCTGGAGTGATGTCTGTCCCATAACGTTAGGGAATTGTGGTTGTATTGTAGGGGTGAATAGTTTCCCTATTTTAACGAGACTTATGTGTGGGCTTGGTGCATAAATTATAAAATAAATAATAGACAATAAATAGTAAACAAATAGAAAACTAATGATAACCGATGAGCCCAGGCTCCTCTGGCTTAGGAATCTCCATCATTTGATATTATGGTATGATGATGAATAATGAGTATCATCCTCGTCAGATACTCGCTCTTGTGCCCCCCGCTTTGTTACAGTGGGACGGATGCCCCTGAATACTTGTCCTCGGCGGAATTCCGGACCGAAGAGGCTAGGCAATCAAAAAACTATTCCTAAGCCAGGAGGTAGAGAATGGCATCAATATTCACTCACAGACACTACAGTGCAATAACAAAAGTAGAAGCGAAGATGCTAAATAGAAGATGATGATAAGAAAAGATGCCAAACTGTAGAAGGTTGATGTGAAAATGACGAATTGAGCGAATAGGATGGGGATGATGCTGAACGGATGAATAAGAGGAAGTGATAGACTCTTTAGTCCGATGTACGACACTGACGTCCAGTGGATGTGAAGGACTTTTGTTCCAAATTTTCAGTAGATTTATTGATCACATTTTATTCTAAATTATTAGCTATGCCAATTTGCTGATTCTTATGAAACTGCAGATAACGCCCAAAAATGCCGAACGTTAAGGCAGACTGGTATGTCCTGCAGATTTCGTACCAATGCTTCCGAATGTAAAAGGTAGTCCATAGGAATTTCGGACATCTCACAATTCTGAGTAGGCGCCATGCAGATTGTGTTCATGCTTCTTCTGTTCCGCCGGTCACGTTATCCTCATCCCCATTAAGCACCACGTTCCTGTTTCTTTTATTATTTTTGTGACAGACATCCAATCCATGTTGACTGTGAATTTCCTTCGGAAAGATTTCATAAAAAATTACTTAGTTGAATTAAATAGGATTACTGTGAAAAGGATATTAGGGAAACCTTCTGATCTGCAAATGGTGCAGCAATATTAGCGAACTCACCACTCGCCACTATTGTGGGACCAGCCAGGGAGATTCCTTTGGTGGTGCTTAGAGAATCTTCTTGCTAAAAGATCGGAAGATCGTTAATATAAACCTAAAAACCCTTCGACCAAATTCGGAACTATTGACGTGCCTTGAAAAAGCACAGACCTTTTTACATAAAAACCGATAAATACCGTATTTTGGGATAAACAGTTGAAATTTTGTCAAACAAATTCTTGTAAATAACGACTGCACCCGAAATTCTTGTAAACAGTGACGCTACACTTTGCGAAAAATAACAATAATTCTTTTTGTTACAGAATAATTAGATTAGTGTGAGAAAAACGAATACTGTAGATTTGCAACAACAGTGTAAAGAAAAGAGAGTATGCAAAAGCTTGAAGAAGAAATACGAGAATTAGAAGCGAAAATCGATACCTTGACGGAAATAAAAGAGATGCCTGAACCAAGCGAGGACAGGAAATCACTTCCGGAGTTAAGGAAACAATTACTCCAAGAAATCCAGATGTATACACCAACTACCTCATATTATCAGGAGGACACACAAAGTCGACCTTCAGGGGAGGATTGCACCCTCTCTTCATCAAAACAAGAATCCCAAGATCAGGAAAGCAGTAATAAAGCGTATACTGTAGAAAAGGTTTGTGCAAAACATAGTAACCTTTCATTTACAATCAATAATCTTTTATCAGTTGTTTGGGATAAACCCCGACGACGTTTCATCTTAAGGTGTCCGTATAATTTCAAAATGGCCAAATCCTTACACAAGATAAAAACTAAATTATTTTTACAACTACCTGGAATAACTATTTTGGTAAAAAGGGGATCTTATTTCTCTTCCTGCCCGCACAAAAATGGGACGGAATGTTCTGTGTATTTCATATTAACACTAGTGACGGCTTGACATTGCATTTTACCAAGAAGCCGATCCGGGAACAATTTATAATACCCAAAGGAAGACTCCTGGGGTATCTTCATGCCATTGCCTCCAGGAATGATATTCTTACCAAGTGATGAATTTTGAACCGAGTAGTTTTGTATATTGTAGTTTAAAAATTTTTAAATCAAAATAGTTTAATTTATGGAATATCGGTTCTTTATAGAAGATAGCTCATGCTTCGTTTATGATGTAATATTATTACAATAAACTATTATGAAAATAAATTTTTTAACCACAAATTGCGATTTTCATGTAATCCTGCGAAATCAAGGCACAGGATGTGAATTGTTATATATCGTTTTCCAGATCTTCCTCGTAGATAAATAATAAAAGAACTTTAATGATCAAAGATCTTTCTTAAAACTCGATGTTGCTAAATTTTGTCATAAAAAAAACTCCAATATTACTACCAACAGGTTTGAAAATAACTTTTACACATATCTCAAAACATTCCTAAAATCATTATAACCTCTAGGGTTATATGAGCCGAATTAATTTATGAACCATTGAAAACTCCTTCACGTTACTTTTTAGGTTATAAGATTTTATCCCATTATTATATACCAGCAAATATTTGTTATTAAGCTAGACTTATATCTCATTTAATTTTGAAAATAATCGTGGATTTTTAACCAATCTTTGTAAAAAGATTGCTTTAGACAATTTTGAAAACGTGCCGATATGATGACAAATTTTTCTCAATTAAAAATCTTAGATATCCTAATGGGTAACATAATTTGGTCTAGAATCAAAAATACAACTTATAAACCTTGACAATTCTGGGTATAAAATAATATGTGCTATTTCCATTATGGAAACTTTCTGTGCAAAGGATTATGATATGAAGTTTTCCTTTGAAATTTCAGAAGACAAATATTGTCAGCAAGTAACATTCCTTGACGATCAATCTTTGGCAAAAAATAAATCAAAACTTCTTGATGCACAGATTTTGTGATCCTTTCTATGATCACTACTCATGCGATAGTTGAAACGGGAAAAATAACGACTCTCATAATGATCATATCTTGAATGATCAACCATTCCATGAATATGCATCGTGTTCGACTAAAAAACTACAAATATTGAATTCTGAAGGAAACTCCTTTTGGCAATCGGATTATAAATTGAAGTATGGAAAAATATATAGTAAATTACAAATCCAACTTTGTTATGGTCAGAGTGAAAACTATCAGGCATTTTAACTATTAGGGCAAATGTTGATGAAAGACTGTGCCTGATAATGCTTAATGCAATTAATGTAGCAGAAAAAATAAAACTACCTTATTTGTTTGAATAGAGACTCTCACAAATTAAGTGATGTAAGATAATCATTGAACAAAATTATGTTGGATATAACCTTTGGATTGTGAAAATAATCTTGTGTTATTACACTAAAGTGACCCTTTTCCATCACTGTCGCGTACATAAGGATAACACATGTTAAAGACATATCCCCAAGTTATAAAAGAAAGTTCTTCTGCAAAATTATTCTGTAACGTTTCCGAAATAATGGCTCTAGCCTTCTTCCATATGGACACGTACTACATGTGGATCGTACCAATACATCATTATTATCTATTAAAAGCGTTATGTAACTGTCTGATAATATCAGATATTTATTTAAATCAAAACAATTGTCATCTTGATGAAACCCAGTGTTCTACCTTCCAATGCTATCTACAAAAAATATATACAATTCCTTCTTCGTTGAAAAATATGCTTGAATTTTGAAAACTTTCCTTTAAGACTTTGTTTTATCTGTGAAAAATCTATGGTATCAAAACTTCTATAATATCAGACTTATCTTGCATACAATAAACTACAAGACTTCTTTATACCCAATCACACAGAAGTGCTCATGATTGATTCAAAACGTTTTTATTTTCATACATCGATGTGAGTTCAACGGCAACAACAACACTTTGGGTTCAAGTAGAAGATAGCCTTCCAGTGAACAACTATCCCAGCCATGGAATTCTCGATGAAGAACTTTGAAAATATCAAATCCTCTTTTCAAAATACGCCAACTACTCTTTCGGAAAGATATCGACGTTTTTAACCAAACAAAGCGGAAAGGAATGTTGAGTTCGGTTTCCTCCTCAACATGAAATCTCTTGTTTTCCTAAAACAATCCTTATCCGAAGATACAGTCAATCCCAGAACATATCGGCGAAGAAAACATCGACGAATTCAAGCCAACTCCAGCAATATCGAATATTGAAAAACATTGTTTATTGTATCATTGTATGTGCGTAATTGTTGTATCAAATTTGCCCAAGAGAGAGAGCAACAAAAATACTTACAAAGACCCTAACGAAAAACGCAGTAAAAATCCTGTTAAAAATCCTCATCAAAATCACTACAATTTCGAATATAAAAATTTCAATTAAAATGACGTCACACGCTCGCGATTGCACAACTCGTAGTCAATCCCTTGACTGTCCGTGGGAATTCGATGCGATGACGTAAGTCGACGTCATCGGGGTGACCAATCAGAAACGAGAATCGTGGTGAGACTATAACCACTCCTATGCTCAGAGCGTGATCATAGCCTAATCACGTGATCGATTTAGACCAATCAAAATTCAGCACTATGGGTATAAATATGAGGCACCCTGCCAAGGTCCAGTCAGTCTCGATCCGCATTTCAAGCTATCAACAAGTCCAGCCACTGCAGGACTTAGACCAAGGAAGAGGTTTCCCTCTGGAAACTTCTTGTAAAGTCTACAGGTAGTCTGTTAGAATGAAACTTCTCTCCAACCAAGCAAAGCTAGTTAGCGAACTTGTGGGGCCTGGTGAATTCGTGAGCCAGGATGCACTTGTAACTGACTAACTATTTGAAATGGGTCGTGCTCTCTCTCTCTCCTAATATTATTGTGGATGTGTGCATTATCATCTAAATAACCGGGATAAGACTGAGAAACGCGGCTATGTATTACAAACATCTGTGTAAACCCCTGACATTTGCCGTAACTTATGTTCTGTGCTGTAACTAATGAATTGTGAATTAAAGCCCCTGTTGAATTAACTATCGCAGTGTTTAACGTTGTACAAAATAAAACCATGAGTGAATACAATTTTCATTGTGATACACTGAGCGAAGTCGAGCTATAAGACCGGCGAGTCCAGGTTGCTTTTGCGTTCCTGGGCGTGCCATGGACGTTCCTATAAGACCAGTGCTCGCAAGGAATGTCCTAAATTTGTGACAGTTTTCTTCTATCTAGAAGAGAACTTTTACATAAAAAATGGTGCCACCTGTGAGGTCTGTTTGTTTTATTTAGGGGGGTAGTATCTAGCTCGACAAAATCCTCCTTACGCTCGACCTACCTGACCTAAACATTTTGTGTTTCAAGTAACTTACTTTAAAAATCACTTTTTCCCATTATATTGTTCTGGCAATTGAATTTATTCATTGGAGAGTGAGTGAGATCTTTTGATTTTATTTTGATTGTTTGAGTTAGCACAGCAGAATGAAAATTTGGACAGACCAGGGTGTTATATGCTGAAAATCAAGACAGACTAGGCATGAATTATATTGGAGTATAAAAGTCACTAGATCTGACGTCGATCAGGAAGGTTTGCAATGTTATGGAAACAAGTGGTAAGTCTGTGAATTATTACTTTGTGTTTTCAAAACTTTTATGAGCACAAGCAACAATAAAAATGCCCACCGATGCAGTTGTTAAATATAAAAATTGTTATTCGTTAAAAAATGCCTTAAAAATGCTTGTAACCTTTTTACCTCTGTTCTTGGTCATTGAGATTTGCAAAAAATTTACATTATCTTACTCTTATATAATAGCCTCCTTGGAACGATAGCTCTTTTTAATTATTTAAAAAATTGTCTTCCCCAGCTAGTCTGGTTGAATTAATTTTACTAGATATGAAAACGTTCTAAACGTTTTTTGTAAATTGTCTTTTAACTAAACTTTGAATCCCGGAAACAGTTTTTGATTGATATATTAAAAACCTTAGACGACAAATGAGTGTGGAAAAAACTTGGGGTTACAAATTAACGTATAAAAAGATTGTATTTTACCGTCTAACCTTGTGTTTTACATTGCTTTTCAGGAACACTGAAATCATCAGCTGATTTCATGCCTAGTACTTATGCGTTTTATTGCTGTCGTGGCGCATTTGTGTATATGCTGATGCAATGTGACCTGAAATTATATGCGTATACCAGAAGATTACGAAACCTTGTGGTTTTGACTCTGTCTGTTTAGACAGCTAGCTACAAGCTGAATAGCGATAGAAGGTATGTGTAAATTATTAGTCATAGAATTTTTACAAAACAATACCATCAAAGAAAACTTTTTAATTTAAAGCACTGAAAACATAGGCATTTGGGTTAACATAAAACAATTGATTAAAGCCTGATATAAAAACCTGAAGCCTGGACAATACCCTTGACCGAACAATATAAAAATATAAATATAAATATTCCTTGAAAGCCTAGATTTATGAAAGCTCAACTCACATTAAAAATCCTCCACAAAACTTGTTGTTTGATAAAACCGATACGATGACAAGGCGATTCATTTTCGTACCAAAAATATCCGACTTTGTATCAGTATAACTGAAACAAGATCCTTTTTGAAGACACTTTAGGGGAAAACTAAAGTGAAATTTGAATCTTTGCTTGTCCTAAAATAGCTATATTCCTTTTCAGGTTGATACCTTTCTAAATTACCATTGACTCGGGAGAGTTAACGATTATTAGCTTTGAATCTCGATAAAAACCATAAATTTTAAACAATAATAGTACCACTGCAAACCTCAAAAACGACACAAATTTCGGAATTCGAATAATTTAATGAAGACGACGTTATAAAAAAAATCAGTAACATGCGACAACGAATTTAAATAACGGATGACACTAATTGTCTCGAAATCTGATGGTAGCAGGTTCGGTCTCAATAAATTGTTTGCCTGAAGTGTCAAAATCCTTTATAAATTGAGGTAGATCCCAAAAATTATGGGAACGAAGTTGTTCGGGAACCGGGAAGCCAAAACGAATATAAGTCCGGTTGTGGCAATAACGTCCTCTTCAAGTGAACCACACTATGCGGAATAAAGCGTGGTCCGAGGGAGGTACTGCTCCGCTATACTTGAAAATATCCTTAGCCTGCTTTAAGGCAATAATAGGATCCTGCTGACGACCTTGAAGGGCTATGATCGTCTCATTTTTAAAGATTTATTCCTTCATCATAGTCGATAGCAATGACACATTCCAAATTCCAATAATGCAGCTTTTGACAAAGATTCGAATGATGAGGTAGGCCCGAAACGGCTCGTTTATATAGTCAATACTAAGTGGAATTCCCCAGATGATGCAATCGCGGCGCAATAATCCTTGGGGAGAAACTAAAACATAAAATTGGGAGTAGATCATTTCAGACTTTTGAATTCTTAGAATTTTGCTAGGTACCAACGAATCTATGAAAGACTATTTCAAATGATATAACATATTTCTCTAATTTTACAAACTTCTTACAAAACTCGTATTTGGATAATCATTTTGGAAATAAAACCAATATCTGTTAACACCCTTACACATGCATTCTGAAATAGGCTTTCTTAAGTTCTCAAAATCTTTTACTAGCAGTGATACTTTAGGTGGACATATATTAAACTCAAATACTATCCACCTCTTCGTCCCCAGTTATTTTGGAGTTTAGTCAAATTGAATTGAAAATGCCATCCGATTCGACAGTACTTCGAGAGTATTGAAGACCTTAACTAAATTTTTGTTTCGACTTCTTTAGGACCTTAACGATTTGTCGAAAATTTAAAGGCTCTGATTAATATCAAGATTTAATGCGAGCCTATATTAATGTTAAAAATAAAATCATTATTATTGAAAATCTGACCTACTCTAATCAAACTTCAAAAATTTGGGAATTCCAACTAAATTTCAAACTGTTTAGTGATAAGCCAAACTATAGACAGAAATTTTAAGTTAAACAAAATTACACATTACAAACATAAATTTTCAAACTAAAGATACTTTTTAATAAACATTCTGGTTTTAGACAATTTTGAGCTAATATAAAATTATCTTAGGTAAAAAATCAATGAATCTTATCTCAGTCTTTTATATTCTATAATCATAACCCTCTTTTTCTTAAATTTCGATGGATCTCAAAAGCTATTGAAACATCTGAGGGCCCATTGTGATATAAAGACCCTATTAGCCTCCTTGATGACATTAAAAACCTATGCTAGAACTCTTAGTAAAAATAATTCATTATAAGCCCATCAAGATTCATAAACAAACACACGATTCACCTTTAGGGGAAAATTGTTGTTATTATTCAAAATCACAGTCGTGAATTCATAAATTAAAGTATTCATATCTTAACCTTAGATCGAAGGCAGCTTGTCCAATGCCAGAAAATTTGAAATGATCCTGCCAAATTCACAAAAAAACCTTGGCCTGAAATAAGCCTAAAATACCTTGAATCTCAATTAGATCTAATATTGTATATAAATAATCCCTTCTTTTCCTAAAAATAACGAAACAAGATAGACAAATAGTATTATATTTGCTGTTTGCGTTAATAGGAATTGTTAACTAAAATTGATGGCTAAATGCTTTGAAATGATCTGTTTTTGAAACATGCAAGACGCCAGAATTCTTTTTAAAACATTACCTTTGATAAAACTAGCGCCGTAACTACTTATGATATACTTGCATTATTAAACCAGCTACTCAGAACTCTACACTAATATCTAAGCTTGTAATGAGATTCCATTGATTAAACAAAATTGTTAGTACATAAACTAAAAAGTATAGCTACTTTGGACTAAGGAAGCATGGACACTTCTTTGTGTTAACATACAAACTGATGGTAAGCTGATTCACCATGATTGATATTACCTCATTCAGTAACAAATTACCATTTACATAGAAAAATTAAGCTTTAATCATAGACCTCTTTTATTACAACGCCTAGTTGTTATGATACAATCCGGAAACCCCTACTTATCATTCTAGTAATTGCTCCTGATATAAGGTAAATACAAAAATTCTTATTTTTGAGGTAACTCAGAACTGTCAATCCTTTTAGAACTAATGATACCCAATCGTAGTATATTCGATGTAAGTTTCTAATTTTAATCATCACAATAACTTTTAACAAACTAAAACAATGATGTCATACACAAATAAAACAACTCGTAATTAATTCGTAGCTTAACCCTCAAACATATTCTTATTTATTCACCCGATGTGTAGAAATTACTTGAGATACTAATATCATGCGATTTGATTTTACCTAAACCGAAATTTAGTCAACATCTGATGGGATTTGACGTTTTGCCCTCGCTATGTACTCCCATAGTAAAAGCTGTAGTATTAATTATTCAATCAAACATAAACGATGGTAAACACAAGACCTGCTTTGGTTACTATAAAACTAATTGCCTACCCTTTAGCATCTGATACCAACAAATTTTAATGCTCTTTAGCTTCTGCAATAATTGTGCTAAAAATAGATAAAATGACACTATCCTGTGTGTAAATGGCACACGATTAGTCTTCAGAATTATGAAGTAGCACCCAAGTTGTTATGTGTATTTTAATCCTTCATCCACATTTTACAACAGTGGAAAGCCTATCTGTGACGAAAAATTGTAGTAATAAATTGAAACCTTTATTTAACCTTGTTTTTAATTACGACCAGCATGCGATGTTAATACTAGAAAAAAAATTGTTATAGTTGTTCTAGCAGTTTCTTTGCACTTGCCAAGCAGTCAGTACTTTCAGCTTCCTCACATAAATAATTCAAGGGTCCTGACTTCATATTACCTTACTTTCGTAAAAATATCTATATTTTAACTTTATTCTTTGAATAAGACCAGTGGATTTCTTGGAAATTAAAATCCAATGATAAATCTTAGCCCATTCAAGTAACCAGTTCCTGTTAACCATGTTCATCATTTATTCGATTGGCGTAAATCACCATGCAAAAATGTTGTAATGTCCTCTTTTTTCGAGCAAATTGCAACTTTTAAAAATAATACTAATATACACTTTAGTCAACCCGGAAAGTGCAAAACCGGACCCATGCAGGACCAAATCTATAATATCCAGCCTGTCATATTATATAAAAATCCTTGCCCGACAGATTGTATTTTTAATGGCTTCGGAGTATAAAACACCAACCATATACCTGGATCATGCCATAACTTACATATTATTTCATTCCACTTTCCTTAAGATCACGAAATAAGATATTTTTGTATTTAACGTTCACATATACATCGTGAATATTATTAATGAACCTTGACTGGAACCGATTTGGGGTAGTACAGTTGCTGTAGAACCAAATATACATCATACTAAACCTTTCATGATGTTCAGATCAAGAAAACCATACTTATTATATATTTACCTTGGGCTGTATTTACCTTGGGCTGGCTAGAAAATGAAACCTTTTAAATTTATCCTATAAACATCAGGAATTGGGAAGAGTATCTAAAATATTAATCACTTTGAAAAGCCTACTTTTTACCGTTGGAACCCCGACAGGATTAATTCCAATGTTATAAGAAATTAGTTCAGATAACACCACTTTTCAAAACCTTTTGATACTAAACGGTTCTCTTTATATTTTATCCATTCAATTAATAAAAATCTTATCCACAGGTCAAAACAGTTTAATTTCTCCTATTTTGGGCAAACAAACCTAGCCGATATTATTACAGTCCAACTAGCATAACAACTTCACTATAGAGGGTAAAGAATTATGACTATTATCCAATGCTAGTACGACCTTTTAATTCCTCACTTTTACGTTTGAAGGATTGACTAGAAACTATTACCGACAAAAATGACTGTGTAAGTTTATTCCAAATAAAGACGACATTCAGTAACCAGGCTAACACCGTAGAAGGAAATCAATTTTTAATAAAATTAACTATAAAATGTTATGCTCGGACAGTGGGAAGTGACCTGGAGCGTTATCATGATCTAAAAATTATTCAAAAAAATTCCTCTTAATACTAGATACTATCACTGATTTGTATTCAGACGTTGTCTATAAACAGTGGTCTGAAAATGGGAAAATTGTCAGCCCTTTTAATTGCGGATCCTACTAACCTTTACTCAGACGATTACCAATATTATTATAAAACAATCCAGATGTACTAGATTAATTGAAACACAAAAAAAATATTTACTACTACAAATTTTAACTACGGTTGAACCAGATATTGATGGGGAAAATATCATCGAATTAGGTGAATCAGATGTCCGATATGATGCAGGATTTTCTACACCCGTCCTAATCAAAATAAATGATGGTCTGGTGGCGATATGATCCACTATTGTTTATTAACTGTTCAAGCTTTTAAGCACTGCTGTATACAATAATGTTGCCCTAGTAGAACTTTGAAACAATATTTTTAAATAAGTAACTAATGATACGATGGAAAATTTGAATTTGCAAAACAATTCGCCCCTGAGAAAATTTCTCAGGAAAAGGAGTAGAGACATCTACTTATCTTGGGTGAAATTGATTGCGTACTTCATTTATACGTATGGATCTCAAATTTTCATTTACTGAAATCGTTTATATCACATTTTAGATTAATTATCAATTTAGCGAATCATGAAAATACCGAGCTACGGAGTAATTGTGGTAGCGAAAATGGACCCTGTCTAAATTTTACTTTGAAAAACGTAAACCTTCCCGTTAAATTATTAATTCAAAATCAGTTCCGGCAAGAGTAAATTATTGTACTCCTGTAATATGTTCTTTTACCATCGTATCCCTGTGAAAGTCTTTATTTCACCTATGTGTTTTTGAATCTTCCTAAAATTTGTTTCACTTTCTGTCACTATACGATTTGCAACACTCGCTTAGATTTTCGAGTTGCCCGTATTCAGAATTATTTTCATACTTTCGGAAGTGTCTCCTTATAAAAACAACTCGTCATGACCAATGTCTTTGGTCAAGGATTGAAATACTTAAATTTTATACTAAATTTATTTTAGAAGAGTCGATTTCTAAATACCACTTGCCTAAAATGATCTCCAAACATAACTCATTACTTTTTGATTACTATTAATTGTCAATTATAAAACACTATTTAGGAAAACTTTGCCTAGGACTAATATTGTTTATAATCTGACTGCTTTTACAATTGCTTTTATGTTGCAAAAGATCTTGGGGACAGGCTAGTTGATATTGGTTTTATAACTACATCCAAAACAGCGGTGGAAGAGGCAATAGAGCTTGATTAGACAAATTATGATTTGATACTTTTTTTCAAACCGCTAACATAACTGTTGTTAACAGGACACCAAACTGCCATCTTGTTTAGAATATTAATTTTTAGCTAGCCTCTTGTATATTTTAATTAACTCCTTTTTCATTCTGGAAAATATAGATTTTCTGTCCGTCAACTTTAGGAATTTCTGTTTTTATAATAAAAAGCTGATAACTTTTGGAATTTTAATAGCGTCGAGGATTGACCTTAATTGGCAACTAAAATATTGCTGGCGATTCTGAATACTCTCTTATTAATAGCCTTTTAAAAATTAATTGATTTACGGTATGTTACAAATAGGCTCTTGTTGTACTGCTAACTGCCTGTTACTTCTCTTCATAGACAGGACGTGGAACTTTTGTTCCTTTTTTAATATAGAGAGAAGGAGAAATGTAGTCACATTTCGTAATTGTCGTTATTAATATATTCTATTTTAAATTAGGGTTTCAGATATAGAGCCACAGAAATATTAGAAAATTGATTCTTGTTGAACCTTTCCCGCATAAAATTAAACCTTTTCCGTTATAGATATTTAGTGATTGTAAAATTCTGATATTTTTAATTATTGTAGTAATTATAGTACTTCCTGGAGTGATGTCTGTCCCATAACGTTAGGGAATTGTGGTTGTATTGTAGGGGTGAATAGTTTCCCTATTTTAACGAGACTTATGTGTGGGCTTGGTGCATAAATTATAAAATAAATAATAGACAATAAATAGTAAACAAATAGAAAACTAATGATAACCGATGAGCCCAGGCTCCTCTGGCTTAGGAATCTCCATCATTTGATATTATGGTATGATGATGAATAATGAGTATCATCCTCGTCAGATACTCGCTCTTGTGCCCCCCGCTTTGTTACAGTGGGACGGATGCCCCTGAATACTTGTCCTCGGCGGAATTCCGGACCGAAGAGGCTAGGCAATCAAAAAACTATTCCTAAGCCAGGAGGTAGAGAATGGCATCAATATTCACTCACAGACACTACAGTGCAATAACAAAAGTAGAAGCGAAGATGCTAAATAGAAGATGATGATAAGAAAAGATGCCAAACTGTAGAAGGTTGATGTGAAAATGACGAATTGAGCGAATAGGATGGGGATGATGCTGAACGGATGAATAAGAGGAAGTGATAGACTCTTTAGTCCGATGTACGACACTGACGTCCAGTGGATGTGAAGGACTTTTGTTCCAAATTTTCAGTAGATTTATTGATCACATTTTATTCTAAATTATTAGCTATGCCAATTTGCTGATTCTTATGAAACTGCAGATAACGCCCAAAAATGCCGAACGTTAAGGCAGACTGGTATGTCCTGCAGATTTCGTACCAATGCTTCCGAATGTAAAAGGTAGTCCATAGGAATTTCGGACATCTCACAATTCTGAGTAGGCGCCATGCAGATTGTGTTCATGCTTCTTCTGTTCCGCCGGTCACGTTATCCTCATCCCCATTAAGCACCACGTTCCTGTTTCTTTTATTATTTTTGTGACAGACATCCAATCCATGTTGACTGTGAATTTCCTTCGGAAAGATTTCATAAAAAATTACTTAGTTGAATTAAATAGGATTACTGTGAAAAGGATATTAGGGAAACCTTCTGATCTGCAAATGGTGCAGCAATATTAGCGAACTCACCACTCGCCACTATTGTGGGACCAGCCAGGGAGATTCCTTTGGTGGTGCTTAGAGAATCTTCTTGCTAAAAGATCGGAAGATCGTTAATATAAACCTAAAAACCCTTCGACCAAATTCGGAACTATTGACGTGCCTTGAAAAAGCACAGACCTTTTTACATAAAAACCGATAAATACCGTATTTTGGGATAAACAGTTGAAATTTTGTCAAACAAATTCTTGTAAATAACGACTGCACCCGAAATTCTTGTAAACAGTGACGCTACACTTTGCGAAAAATAACAATAATTCTTTTTGTTACAGAATAATTAGATTAGTGTGAGAAAAACGAATACTGTAGATTTGCAACAACAGTGTAAAGAAAAGAGAGTATGCAAAAGCTTGAAGAAGAAATACGAGAATTAGAAGCGAAAATCGATACCTTGACGGAAATAAAAGAGATGCCTGAACCAAGCGAGGACAGGAAATCACTTCCGGAGTTAAGGAAACAATTACTCCAAGAAATCCAGATGTATACACCAACTACCTCATATTATCAGGAGGACACACAAAGTCGACCTTCAGGGGAGGATTGCACCCTCTCTTCATCAAAACAAGAATCCCAAGATCAGGAAAGCAGTAATAAAGCGTATACTGTAGAAAAGGTTTGTGCAAAACATAGTAACCTTTCATTTACAATCAATAATCTTTTATCAGTTGTTTGGGATAAACCCCGACGACGTTTCATCTTAAGGTGTCCGTATAATTTCAAAATGGCCAAATCCTTACACAAGATAAAAACTAAATTATTTTTACAACTACCTGGAATAACTATTTTGGTAAAAAGGGGATCTTATTTCTCTTCCTGCCCGCACAAAAATGGGACGGAATGTTCTGTGTATTTCATATTAACACTAGTGACGGCTTGACATTGCATTTTACCAAGAAGCCGATCCGGGAACAATTTATAATACCCAAAGGAAGACTCCTGGGGTATCTTCATGCCATTGCCTCCAGGAATGATATTCTTACCAAGTGATGAATTTTGAACCGAGTAGTTTTGTATATTGTAGTTTAAAAATTTTTAAATCAAAATAGTTTAATTTATGGAATATCGGTTCTTTATAGAAGATAGCTCATGCTTCGTTTATGATGTAATATTATTACAATAAACTATTATGAAAATAAATTTTTTAACCACAAATTGCGATTTTCATGTAATCCTGCGAAATCAAGGCACAGGATGTGAATTGTTATATATCGTTTTCCAGATCTTCCTCGTAGATAAATAATAAAAGAACTTTAATGATCAAAGATCTTTCTTAAAACTCGATGTTGCTAAATTTTGTCATAAAAAAAACTCCAATATTACTACCAACAGGTTTGAAAATAACTTTTACACATATCTCAAAACATTCCTAAAATCATTATAACCTCTAGGGTTATATGAGCCGAATTAATTTATGAACCATTGAAAACTCCTTCACGTTACTTTTTAGGTTATAAGATTTTATCCCATTATTATATACCAGCAAATATTTGTTATTAAGCTAGACTTATATCTCATTTAATTTTGAAAATAATCGTGGATTTTTAACCAATCTTTGTAAAAAGATTGCTTTAGACAATTTTGAAAACGTGCCGATATGATGACAAATTTTTCTCAATTAAAAATCTTAGATATCCTAATGGGTAACATAATTTGGTCTAGAATCAAAAATACAACTTATAAACCTTGACAATTCTGGGTATAAAATAATATGTGCTATTTCCATTATGGAAACTTTCTGTGCAAAGGATTATGATATGAAGTTTTCCTTTGAAATTTCAGAAGACAAATATTGTCAGCAAGTAACATTCCTTGACGATCAATCTTTGGCAAAAAATAAATCAAAACTTCTTGATGCACAGATTTTGTGATCCTTTCTATGATCACTACTCATGCGATAGTTGAAACGGGAAAAATAACGACTCTCATAATGATCATATCTTGAATGATCAACCATTCCATGAATATGCATCGTGTTCGACTAAAAAACTACAAATATTGAATTCTGAAGGAAACTCCTTTTGGCAATCGGATTATAAATTGAAGTATGGAAAAATATATAGTAAATTACAAATCCAACTTTGTTATGGTCAGAGTGAAAACTATCAGGCATTTTAACTATTAGGGCAAATGTTGATGAAAGACTGTGCCTGATAATGCTTAATGCAATTAATGTAGCAGAAAAAATAAAACTACCTTATTTGTTTGAATAGAGACTCTCACAAATTAAGTGATGTAAGATAATCATTGAACAAAATTATGTTGGATATAACCTTTGGATTGTGAAAATAATCTTGTGTTATTACACTAAAGTGACCCTTTTCCATCACTGTCGCGTACATAAGGATAACACATGTTAAAGACATATCCCCAAGTTATAAAAGAAAGTTCTTCTGCAAAATTATTCTGTAACGTTTCCGAAATAATGGCTCTAGCCTTCTTCCATATGGACACGTACTACATGTGGATCGTACCAATACATCATTATTATCTATTAAAAGCGTTATGTAACTGTCTGATAATATCAGATATTTATTTAAATCAAAACAATTGTCATCTTGATGAAACCCAGTGTTCTACCTTCCAATGCTATCTACAAAAAATATATACAATTCCTTCTTCGTTGAAAAATATGCTTGAATTTTGAAAACTTTCCTTTAAGACTTTGTTTTATCTGTGAAAAATCTATGGTATCAAAACTTCTATAATATCAGACTTATCTTGCATACAATAAACTACAAGACTTCTTTATACCCAATCACACAGAAGTGCTCATGATTGATTCAAAACGTTTTTATTTTCATACATCGATGTGAGTTCAACGGCAACAACAACACTTTGGGTTCAAGTAGAAGATAGCCTTCCAGTGAACAACTATCCCAGCCATGGAATTCTCGATGAAGAACTTTGAAAATATCAAATCCTCTTTTCAAAATACGCCAACTACTCTTTCGGAAAGATATCGACGTTTTTAACCAAACAAAGCGGAAAGGAATGTTGAGTTCGGTTTCCTCCTCAACATGAAATCTCTTGTTTTCCTAAAACAATCCTTATCCGAAGATACAGTCAATCCCAGAACATATCGGCGAAGAAAACATCGACGAATTCAAGCCAACTCCAGCAATATCGAATATTGAAAAACATTGTTTATTGTATCATTGTATGTGCGTAATTGTTGTATCAAATTTGCCCAAGAGAGAGAGCAACAAAAATACTTACAAAGACCCTAACGAAAAACGCAGTAAAAATCCTGTTAAAAATCCTCATCAAAATCACTACAATTTCGAATATAAAAATTTCAATTAAAATGACGTCACACGCTCGCGATTGCACAACTCGTAGTCAATCCCTTGACTGTCCGTGGGAATTCGATGCGATGACGTAAGTCGACGTCATCGGGGCGACCAATCAGAAACGAGAATCGTGGTGAGACTATAACCACTCCTATGCTCAGAGCGTGATCATAGCCTACTCACGTGGTCGATTTAGACCAATCAAAATTCAACACTATGGGTATAAATATGAGGCACTCTGCCAAGGTCCAGTCAGTCTTGAGCAACTGTTCAAGCTATCAACAAGTCCAGCCACTGCAGGACTTAGACCAGTGGTTCTCAACCTTTTCAAGCCACGGACTATTTTCGGACCAGTATAAATCTTCGCGGACTCAAGGTAGATTAAGGTTACGAGAATGACACAAAGACTAGTTTTAGCAAATTCGGTTCATCGTCCACTTTCACAAATTTCAATGAGAATCCTGTCTCTGAGTTTGTTTCACCGGTTCGTCGAAATAAGAGCTTGTGGTCGTTAACGCACATCACCTGATTTCGAATCGTTCAGCAAAGTTATAATTCTGTTCTTTTTATAACGCACCGATGGCATTGCGTGGGCAACTCTCTCCAGAATCTTTCCTCATGAACCGACGGAT
>JGI24022J15233_10000304_pt1 | contig 28012 bp, 17 predicted proteins | sample Ectturendosymbi2_FD_15233 | JGI IMG/M metagenome (IMG submission 15233)
CCCATGTTTTCCTTGTTTTGACTACTATTCCTTGAATAAAAACGACTTTGATTTCCAAAAAGAAACGAAGCATTTCGTCTGCTGTTACGTACGGGAGCCAACCCGACTACAGTGCTTTTATTCAGAACATAGCTTTTTCTCAACAAATGTAAGGGCATGAGAAGCAGCACTAACAAGGGTGGAACACAGGATCTTGCGTTAAATTTTAGCACTGGATTCGAATTTTTGAAGTTGGGCGGTGATAGCTCAGGTCTGAAGTAAGTGGGGACTGGCTGTTGATGTTTTCGTCTTTAAACTTCCGGGTCTAGTGAAAAATATCTCCCACTCAACTTACAGAAATGTAATATCAAAAGCTTTTGCAAAAATAAAGCCATTTTGAGTCGAGCAAATTGTTCTTTTTGTCATTGCATCCAATCGTGGAACGATGAACACACCAACACTAACAACGCTTTAGTTTACAGGCGTTGTTTTCCTAGTGTAGGTGCCGAACTAGTACGACCTACCCATTTACCTGCGATATTTCTTTACAACAGGTCGTTGCCTACTGCACTACCATCTGCATCGGCTAGGTCTTCATCCGGTGGCCTATGTGGCGAATGCAACTCATCAGAGACAGTTGAACACTTTCTAATACATTGTGAATAACACACGTCAGCAAGAAACAAAGTAAGACAATCCATTCAGCAATAAAAGCTAGATTGCAATGTATGTAAATTTCGAGTTCAACAAAAAATGAAAATGTCAATAAATAAAGCAAATTATGATTTAAATACACTTTTTTGTGTTGTACTGGAAAAGTGTATGCCAAGCGCATAAAAATGCTACTAAATTATTGAAACCAAGCCGGAGGATACCCAGCACAAGTTTCGTTCCGATAGTACCACTACAGACGACAATTTCACCAATCTCTTTAAGATTGCAAAAGCCGATATATCGTCTCCTACTATTTCAGCCATCAAGCTAGCAAGGTGTTCAAACCATCTACGGATTCGACAAGTCTTCTAGTTTCGATTAAAAATTTTTTTTTGATTTGGGTTTGGGATTTTCTGTTGGTGACGTCACAGTTGGGGCATGTTTGACCAACTTTACCTGGCCCTGGGCGCCAATCCAACGGGCCATTTTGGCTCAGACTTTTTTGGAAACTAGGCGATCATCAGTGTTTTTAGAGCTTTTGATTGACCTTCTAGCACAAGGGTGGGCAAATAGGGGCCCGCGGGCCACATGCGGCCCGCAACAACGTTTTCAGTGGCCCGCGGAAATATTAAGGAAAATCTTCAAATCTCAAATACTCTCCAACTCATCACAGTAAACGTTGGTGCCGAGCTAACTTGAACCGATGCTTGCTTCAGTTACCATTAGAAGGTACGGCCCTCCGCTATATGCAGCCTTCTGAAAGTTGCCCTCGAGAAAATTAATAGTCCACTCCTGTTCTAGCATATCTGGAACCAGAATTATGGCTCAAAACCCCATTTTTCACAAAACTAAAAAATTGTAGAAAAAGCGTGAGTCGCCCACTAATGGCTAGCTCGGCCAGCAACAACTCGGAAGCAGCTTCTGCTAAAGAGCTATTCAAACCCTCTAAAGATTCGTGAATTCTTGTAGTTTAGACTGAAAAGAAAATTTTTAAGGTTTGGGGCTTTTGGTGGATGTCGTCAGGATGGAGTGTGTTTTGATTTTTCTTGGTTTTTATTTTGTGACGTCATCGCCCAAATATTAGGCCGATATAGTTGCTCAAAATTTGTTAGGATTCTAGGCTGTAATACGAGTCTTTAGAGCCTTGATCGATTTCCTAGCGTTTCAGATGCCACAGTTATGGCCAAAAGACCCCGAATTTTTAAGAATTCCCTAAGGGATTAGTGGGGATTCCCTAATTAATTTTCGGTTATTTTCGCCATAACTTTGGAACCATAAACCCCAGAAAGTCCATCAAACACTCTAAAGACTTTTGTTGTAACCTAGAACCTAAAGAAGCTTTGAGCTACGAAATCGGCTCGATTGTTCGACTCCCAGGGGATGATGACGTCATCCAAATGTAAACAAGTATGCATAAACATCCTTTTATTATGTAAACATCAACAACAAAAAACGATATCCCCAAGCTTACATTTTTTTTCAGTCTACGCTACAAGACTTCACGAAGCCATTAGAGGGCTTGAACAGCTCTCTAGCTCAAGCTGCTGGCGAGTTGTGGCCATGATATGGGTGTAACATACTACACGTTAGCGTTTGTGGGGGTAAAATATTCACCAATTCTTGGTTTTGAGGCCATAATTGTGGCTCCAGATACGCTAGAAAGCCAATCAAGAGCTCAAAAGACTCTTATGATAGTTTAGTTTCTAAAAAAAACCTTGAGCCAAAAAATTGGCTCGTTGGATTGGCGCCCAGGGCCGGGTAAAGTTGGCCAAGAAACGCAGCAAAACCCCCACTTGTGGCGTCCCCCTCAGAGACTCCCAAGCCCAAAACTGAAAAAAATGTAGCGATCGGAACTAGACGTCTTGCCGAATCCGTAGATGGTTCGAACACTTCTCTAGCTCTACCGATTGGCGAGTTATGGCTGAAATAGTGGGAGACGGTATAACAGCTTTTGTGGTCTTTAAAGGGTTGCACTTTACATTGGCTAAACACTGTTCCACGTTTTTTCTAAGGTTTGAGCTCGGTGACCGCTGAGAAATTTTGAGAGACCACAACGATTTCATGTATTCCACTGTAAATACCGAGATGGTCGAAAAGCGAGGTTTGAAAGTGTTTTGGTGGTGGTAGTAAAGCGAGGTTTGAAAGTGTTTTGGTGGTGGTCGTAAAGCGAGGTTTGAAAGTGTTTTGGTGGTGGTGAATGTAGTGTTTTGGTGGTGTGTTATGAATGTAGTGTTTCAGAATGGTAGTGTGTTGTGAATGTAATGTTTCAGAATGTAGTGTTTTGGTGGTGGTCGTAAAGCAAGGTTTGAAAGTGTTTTGGTGGTGATCGTCAAGCGAGGTTCCGCTGAATTTTGAAAGACCGTTTCGGTCTCTCATAATACCCTAAAAAACGCTGCACTGTTCTGCCGCAGCTTCGTCAAACACATTCTGAGTGACAACACATTGCGTGGGCCGCAGGTCAAAGTACATCAAGTCGAAAAAGGTATGACCTGGCAACGGTTTGCTGCCTCGAACGCATTCTGTTTGACTTCATTTTAACAAAAGCACTTGAGCTTCATCAATGTTTAACCAATTGAACTGCGATATGGAATTTTGTTTCAACAGTTCTTTTCATAACATTTTGATGGCTTGTCCTATCAAATTGTCTAGGTGATGTACAACTCAATGGCTGCTTATGAAGAATCTCGTAGGAAATCAACAAAGGTCCAACCAACAAAACAAGTTTGTATCTTTTCAAAACACAACAATTTCCTTGTGAAAGAAGGTTGACAGAAAAGCAATTTTTTAGGCAATTTTAAATGATGTTCTACTGTAATTGAAAAAATTAAAGAATTGTCGTGCTGTCAATATCGTGCTATATTTACAATGCTTTTCACTCCATACAAAAGTTGTTGTTTTTTGCATATTATACTTGGCCATGATAATTCCTGCAATTCAATAGACGATTAAAAACTGCAAGGAGTAAAGATCACGATTTAGGAAACGTGTTACCTTGAATGAAAGAGCTGTATAAAAAGATATTACAAATCAGGTGTCACGATTTGTAGACGATATTGGTAGTTAAATTGATAAAAATGAGATAGTGTTTCAAAATCGAGAAAAGACGTAATAGTTGCTTCAAAGTTTTTAAAACACTTGATGGTTCAACAATCTTGAAAACACTTGGAATTAACCTTAGTACATTTTTGCAACAACTGTTAGAAAATGGTAAGTGAAGAATTGTGACTAACTAGAAAACAATGTATTTGAGACATTAAGAGAAATGAATACTGATTTTTTTTAATTCAAAATAAGTTTTTTTCATTTGTGATGACTTTTTCTCAAGTCCCTGATTCTTCGATTACTGCAATTTTTTAAACAACTGAATATGAAAGGCAAAGTTTTACGCTTTAATGCACTGGAGAACATGTTAGTTGTTTTCAAAAGTTGCTAACTGCTACAAAGTTAAAACAAGCATAGTAGAAAATATGGAGCCCTTCAGGGCAGCAACCAGATGAAAATTTCCAGAGTGAAATAACTTTAACTTTGTTTTGCAACCTACACCCTATCATCTTCAATCACCAATAAACTTGATTGCTTACTGCGAAATTTCACAACTAAGTCTCTAAATCCTTTCGAAATTTGTTAACACATTAGCAGGAATGTTTACTGTTAACGCATTAGCAGGAGAAACACCAACATTCCCTGAACCCCTATGGGAGAAGTTTCAGGACTGAAGGACCCCACGTCCATCTAAAATTTTAATACTTGTTTTCTGCTAGGTGTCACAACGGTTTCAATATTTTTTTATTTTACCACAAAAAGAAAATGTCGTATTTTTGGTTAAAAGGGAGCACATTGCATTAAGCCAACCTCGGTCATTAGTCGTTTGCATGCCTGCGTCATTTCACATCAAGGATTTCTTAAGTCCTTAATAACAACCAGGCCCGTAACTAAGGGAGCGGAGCCACACCAAAAAAATTTTGCCCCTTAGAAAAATATGTCGGACATATTTTAAAAGGATTGGACATAGTTTACAGTAAAAAATTTGGGCCACTCTCAGAAAACTCTTAGCCCCCTGGTGTCCCAAGCTGCTTACGGGCCTGACAACATCACTATCATTGTTTAGAGTTTTCACTTTTGCTTAACTATCTTTGAAGTACGATATAGCACTTAGCCATTCCAGAGATCAAAGCTTTATCACGTGACTGGCTAATGCTTTTAAAGAAGTTCCAAGTCACATCTTATGGACATACATTTAGTCCATGTCTCACCAACCAAGCTGTTTGATCAAACTTCTGCAACAAGGTCACCAAAAATGTGATGTCAAACTTTGACAAATTTTAGAAGATGACCATTTCGGTCGTTCGATTAAAAACGACCTGTAATAAAGCACATTATTTTGTTTTAAAATATGATATAGGTGCACAGTCTCCCTCACCTTACCTATTTTCGAGCTTGATGATCGGTGCTAGTATTGAAAGTAGGAGCACATCTAAATGAGAAGCGTTAGGTTTTTCCGACCTTCACCAGTGGTTCGAACAACACGAAGAAACAGGGTTTTACATGTGGAATCAACAGGGCAATCTTTGTGTGGAGGCCCTCGGTACAAAAACGAAATATTATTTAAGATCAAGGATATATCATCAGTTACCTGTAAATATGCATAAGTAAAATCGTACATTAAACTTAGTTAAATGATTGCGCAGTTTGATGAATTCAGGATTCTAGACAAATTTAAAAAAACATATTGTTTGTTCAATTTTAATAAGATTAAGATTCCATCAAAACTAGAATATTAAAATATTTACAACTTTGATCTATATTAACATGAAATATGTTAAGCCAATCAGGGGGCTCAAAGCTCATGATTGTGGAGACCCCCAGTTTATGGATGCTCCTGGGCAGGTGCTCACTTTTTCCTCCCCTAAATCAGGTCCTGTGAAGAAAACCGATGAAAACTTTTCAGCAAATCAGAAAAACTGGAACTTTCCTGGCCGTCAATCCCGTTCTCTTTGTTGCGCCTTCTCTTTGCTGACGAATACCAAAGAGCAAACTGCATTTTTACCGTTCAGCAAGGACGTTCTGCAATGAAAATGAACATGGCAGTCAGTGACAGAATCAGTTTTGCTGTACTCTTTATTTTTTTGAAAACTATGTAGTAACTGTGAATGAAAATCGCAGAATAGAAACTGGCATTTCAAGGACATGTTTTGGAAATTGTCAAAAGAAAAAAGTTGTCATCAATTGATGTTTACTCGACTATAACAAAGCGATGGTGCAACGTGTTTGTTTCAGATTCACCACGTTAAACATTAATTCACGAGCAAATTGAAACTAATATTGATACAAGTAACTAGGGGAAAAACGCGAACGCTTAATCTGCGGTATAGGAGACTGTTGCTTTTCGATAGTCAGTGTTCTAACCAATTACGAGCAGTAGGATGCGTTGCTCATGTAACAAGTTTTGTTCAAAAGATCGGCAGTGACGAGAAGAAAATAAACTGTCAATTATACGTGTTTAAGCGTATAGACTTTCAAAATCTTTGTTTTTGCCTGTGCGGCTTGCGTGGGAGTCGTACGAAATATTAGCAATGTTGAAAGCAAGAAAGGATGAATAATGAAGTTTATTTTTCGACACAGTTGCAGAATGTAGCACCTGTTTGTGTGGTGGTTTATTCACTATCAACTCTCCTCTGGTGTCCATCTAAAAAAAGCTTTCTAGCAATGTGCAATGGAAGGGTCGAGCTTCAGCAAACTGCATGGCCAGGCTGTTCCAAAAAAGGAACACAGAAAGGTACAAGTGAAAAAGAAGAAAAAAGTCGAAGAACAAACACACACACCAAAAACAACTTCACAGTGTCCACGAAGCATTGCAATTGATAACGAAACTGAAAATCTGAAGATCAAGGTAAAAGATGTTAATTTATAAAATTCTACGCGTTTTGCAACACCGTGGCCAGGTCGCATCGCAAAGAGTTTTACCAGTAAAAGTGTCATCAAAGATCTGTTTTTGCCGATTAAGTCAACTCTATATTTTCTACGCACATTTTAAAAAGAACTTCCGGTAGCAATTAAAAGCAGTTGGTATTGTTTTCCTTTCACAGAAGGATTTTAAAGTGAAAATGTTGGGTCTTAAACCATTGATGCCTAGTCAAAATTATTTGGTGCTTTAGAAATTAAGTTTGTATTTCTTTTTATATTAATTGTGGCAATTTCGATTGCATTGTACTTTATTTTGTGCAAGGTATGTGATAAAGTTTTGTGAAAGTATCCAGCGTCAATGAAGAACCCGGAGAAATAAAATTCCAAATAGCTACAAGTTCACCAAACTTATTATGTACTTCAAGCAATGCTTGTATTTCCACATATTTGTATGAAGACAATGTCTGGTGAACTTCAGTGATTTGCTTTCAGTGGTTATATTAAATCTTCTGAAGAGATTCTCTGGAATTTGAATTTGTGTACTTACACTCGGAAAGAGACACTGCCGGATTGAAAAACAACAAAAATAAGCACTAACTATGTCTCCAAGTGTCTGTAGTAAACAAGATCAAGTTCAATGCAACCGTTCCAAAAACCATTCTATATGCATCGTTAAGTAGTGTGTCGTTTCACATTTTAATTTCCAGCGTTCATTATCAGTAATGACTTAGTTGCGAAGGATTCCTGACAAGCAGTTTTTCTGATTTTTATACACGTCGGTTCAGCAGAGATTTGAAAATTTTGGTTTAAGCATTTTGCTTATTTTGAGACATATGAATTTTTTGGTTATTTTATTAAGCACTTGCATCTTTTGCTAACTGCTCCGAAGTACTTCAAAGGAAACATTTGGCACTAAAAAGAGGTAAATGACGCCATGAATATACCGTTTTGTTGATGAAACATAGTTTATACATTTTCTTCAACAGAAGCTTCTCTTCCACTCTTGTTTTCGAACAAGGCAAAGCTATCAATACATCTTTGAAAACATTGCTTACAAACACAACATAAATTTGACTCAAAGTTCCTCATGAATGCTGGAGTACTAACTTCAGAAAAAATGTTAAAAAATATCCAAGTGTTTTATAAACCTATTTAAAAAATAAATAAAATTATTAAAGTTGTACATAAGCCGCTCGAAAAGTTTTGAAGATCATTCTGCATAGCAACCAAAGCATTTCGGAATTACATTCTTTATATTCGGCACCGAGATGCAGATTCAGTAGATTTGGATTCAGTGAATCTAAATTACTGATTCAGTTGATTCAGCCGATTGGAAATCACTGGATTCGGTTCAGCGGAAATCATTGGATTCAGCGGCTTAGAAAGAAATCTATCAAAACTTGTATTCCAAGATCTTCTATATTTGTTGCTCCATACACCGCTAACAGGGTTATAATGCCCGATGGCTCACTTTAGTTAGTCCAGATATTGGAAGCGCAGCAGATTAGCCAGTTAGCTGGATTTCAAACTTCACGTTTTCCCCTAATTTTAAACGTATGAGGTAATGTTGCTCGTATGGAATTACTAGGCATGCTGAAATTGATTTTTAGGTAAATATCACGTTTTTACATGGAAACTCATTTTGTAATTTTAATTATGTTTTAAAACAACTACGCCGAAGAGAACTTTTGGGTGCCAAGCCATGTTGATTACTATAAAAATATGAAGGGAACTACGAGTGCATTAGGCAAATCTTCACTTNACCTCGATTAAAAATAAAATTCGAAAGCTTAAGCACTGTCATTGTTAAAAAACAGTTTAAGATGTGTTTATCGTGTTTAAGTGTGTTAAAGTCAATCATAATTTTCAAAACAGCATGGTGCATTTCCGTTGAAGAATTCTTGTAGTTTTTGTTTCTCAGATTAAAAAAATGAACTTTATTTTAGCTACAAGAACTCAGTGAAGAATGTGAACGATTGAAAGCATTTGAGCGCCAACAAAGACCTTTATATGAAAAGGCGTGTAGAGAACTTTCAAAAGAACTTAAAGGTCTTGTGAAAGATGAAAGGGCATTACAAAAGAAAGTTAATGAGAAAATGTAAGTTATGTTGATTTGCTTCATTAATACTATCGCAACGCCAAATAGCATCAGCATTTCCCAGATTTAAAAACATATAAATGTGGAATATTTTTAAGAGACGAAGATGTTCGCGAAAGGAAAGTTTCACTTTGGTCTCTGAGTGATGCAGGTTCAGAAGAGAAGATCGAAAGTGCTCGACATGTGGTAAGTCCTTTGGTCATAACAACGAATGACTGGACAAAGAAATAGTTTTAACTCCATTGCAAATTTTAGACAAATAAAAAGTTTTACTGATCTTGAAATCACTTTTTGCACAATGTTTAAAACCTATTTCACATTCACCAACTTTCGTTTTGGGAACTTTTTAAAATGCTTTCCTAAATACCAAATTGTTTATTATTTGTGTTGATTACTGGTTTGTCACTTTATTGACCAGTTTTGTTTAGTTTTCTTTTAAAGTCATCTTTAACGTTGCATCATAAGGTTCTTAATCACATTTTGCATCTTTCCCACCCTCATCAAGTTAACATTTTATGTTCTATTCCTGTAACTTCAATGCAAAATTTAAGGCAACAACTTCTACGCAAGAAATGTAAGTTGTTCAACAACCGGTACATTTGCAAAGGAAAGCAAAATATCACAGCGGCTTTTTATTTAAGGAAGGAAATCTGTAACGCACAGAATATAAATCGCTGAATAAATGAGGTCAAATACAACAATCAGCTCGAAAACAAAAACTCGTCTTTAAATCTTGGATGTGCTCAGAACATTTCGTAGCCCAGTTTACAGAGTCTCATGCACTTTACTGCAACGACACAAACCATCAAATTTCCACATATGTGCACAACATTACAAACGACCGCAAACCCTTTTATGATGTATGTGCTTTGCAGGAAGATTATGGCGTTGCTAAGCCAGACGCGGAGACGAAGAAATTGATGACTGCCCTGAAAAGCAGCGATGGTTTGAAAACAGAAAACACTAAAACCTTGTCCAAAATGGTGATGCTTTTTCAGTACAAGAAACTTTATAAAGGTCCGCTTCCTATAAGCTCGTTTTTCCTTTTTTTTAGATGTGTACCTAACTACTAATCAAACCAAAAAGCTTGTTTTTATTGACGTTACTAAAGCTATCTAAGGCACACTATGTTATCATTAGGATAAATTAGTTTTGCGTTAAAAAGCAAAACCAGGTTTTGTATGTTGCTAGAAATAAAAGTTTCATCCGAAACAAGATCTGATATATGTGCTACATACAAAGTCTTAAAAATTGACGTGCCAAATTCCTATTCAAAGCACACACTTTATTCAAATCTAAGATACACTGCGTTACAGGAGAAAAACTTATGACTGAAGAAAAAGTCGCAACGTTTTGTTTTATTTTAACATCTGGAAAAGTTGAAACTGAACCAAATATTGGATCGGATACAATTCAAATATGGCAACTGGTCGGCTTTAAGGAACTCTTATACAACACTTCTGCTCTAGTGACATATAAATGCACTCAACGAGGATCAGTAAGTTGCTAGGTGCAAAAATGTGTTATGTAGTCTACGCGTTAGGTTCTTCTTCTGTCTAAAGCTTTCTCTGCTAGTGTTTGGGTAGTTGAAACGAAGTAAAATTTTTATTGGTGAAACAGTATGATTATGATGATGTCTTTGTACAGATGCACCACTCTTCTGTGTCGAAAACTATATGCACCGCGAAATATGAGAATAACACAGGGACTAGTACAATGTTCATCAAATGCATATAGAAGGCATAGTCTTTCATTAGAATACCATTGTTTCATTTCAAGTGTAAATCGTTTTCCGTCATGTTTTTTCAGTGTTGGATTCTTTCCAGAAAAGATTTCATCAAAGTTTTTCCGCGAAGCTACGTTTTGAGACAGAAAGCAAATCTTCTTTTTCCTTATTATCCCAGTCTTTCCAAAGCTGAAATGAAATGCTTGATAAAAAAGTGCAAGGTGTACTGATTGTTTAAAATTATGCTTTATTTATGCTACAAGATTTTTGAAGAAATCATGTTATGTTCGTTAGGGTGCACGTACTTGAAGTAATGAAAAATTTTAATTACATAAACATATGAAAATCGTGATAGAGAACATTAATTTTGCGAACAAAACGCTGTTAAAATTGTTCTGTTTCACAAAATTCAATTTTTCCCACTTACGAATGTACAAACCTTTGGAAGTTAGTTGTCAAGATATTTCTCAAAAATAGTATCAATTCTATTTGTTTCAATTCCTTATTTTGTGAAATGTTTGTTTTTCAGTACGAGCAATTTGTATCAGGAAAAAAGATCATTGGGCACCGAAGCGCGACCGATTATGTTTACGTCATACAGAAAGGAGAAGTGCATAAGACAAGGTAGGAAACCTATTGTATGTGAACTACAGATACATTCAAGATGAAAGATATTAGTTCGTTGCACAGTCTTGATGCGCTCACTCACTGCAATAAATTATAAGTAAATGTTAAGTACAGTACCAAGATTTCTCAGTATAAAAACCTGCACATGGCTCTTAGAATCAGGGTGTGAATTTGCTCAAGGGCAGAAATCCCCTTTTAGTATTAGCAGCTTCTGAAAGCATTGTGAGTCCTGATCAATTGCAGATTTTTGCAAACGAACCGTTAAAAGCCAAGGTCATAGGTAGTGGCGTAATTGACGGAGGAGTAAGGGGGCGAGTCACCCACCTGGCAAGCTAAATATAAAAACTGGGCCCCCTTTACCTGATACTTTGATATTTATTATTCTTTTGGGTTTCAGTAGATTGTTGTTTGTTTATTTTTTCGTGTTGTTTTCGTTTTTTAGCTAGTATAGCTATCCACAGAATCCGGATTCACTATCATTTCTTAACGTTTTTTCTGAGTGTTGGCTAGTGGACCCCACACAGTGCCCAGTGGGCCCCCTTCAGTTACGTTTTGCCCCCCCTGGCTCGAACCTCTAGTTACGCCACTGGTCATAGGTTATTGATTTTAGCCCCCAAAAAAATTCTTTCGATTTTATCTCCTCTTGCAAACTTTGCGTCTGCTGTACGATGTACAGGGCACATTTTTCAACTATCATTCCAATTGTGCATGTTTAGTCCATGCCCAATTTTCTTCTATCAGTGGGCATCTTTTACCAGGTAGAGGTGGGTATTCACCGGCAATTGCGTGGTTGAAATTCAGTTTTTTCGTTGTGTTTGAGAAGTTTTACATTGTTCGCTTTTAACACAGGCGCCATAATGCTCAAGAAACTGTAGATAAACTTCAGCGAAATCGTGTCAAAACCTTGGAAAAGGACTAAATTGAAGTTAGTCAACATTACACTGTTAAAAGAACCGCTGAAGTGCTGTTTAACTTATACAAGCGATGTGACAAAAAGTTGTCAACATGGAAAAGACTACCACAGTCACGATATATCACAGTGAACTAACCAGCTAGATAGTGACCCATCTCTTTCTGCCTTCTGGTATCTCTGCTGTGTTAGCGATAATGAATACGCCCTAACTTATTTTTCGTTTTGCAACATTGTTGATGCTAAATTGGCGTGGATATGCACGAAACCCAAGATAAAACAAACACCTGGTCAGTTGGCCTAATTCAAAATCTTAGTTATGACAAACCGGTGTAGTAAGTTCTGGTCGCAAGCTTGATGAACTCTGCAGTAACATGTTTTTCCAAATCTCCAAAATCAAGAGCAGTGCCTTCACAAAAAAGCCTTTTGTCAAATACCGTTTTCATGCAGAGATATTTAAAAACAAATGTGCGTTGGAAATTTTGCTATTTGCAAAAGCTCTTTTCCACTCATTTATTTTCCTAATGCTTCTTTAGTGTATTGCAAGAGACTTTGTTACGAATATTCCTCCTTCTGCCTGATAAGACTATTATTCAATCAACACGCACATGTAGCTCATTAGGCTTTGAATTTTATGAAAGCATTGATGATTGATGTAATGTAGGGGTCACCAACCTTTTTGAAACTGCGAGCTACTTCTTGCGTACCGATTAATGCGAAGAGATACTAGTTTGATACAAACTTCTGAAACAAAACTTTTGCTCAATTTACCTTCAGTATTGATATTCCTTACTGTGAAGACATTAATCATGCTAATGTTATTTTTAGAAAAGGCCAGCGGGCGACTTACTTGGTCCTTGCGGGCAACCTGGCGCCCGCGGGCACCACGTTGGTGACCCTTGATATAATAAAATGTCTTAACGAACATGCCAAATGGCTAACGCTCTGTATTGTATTTGACTCCAGGGCAGAGATACAATGACAATCACTGCATTGCGACGACACAACAAAAAAACAATCAAAATAATGATATCACAAGTTTTGGTCACAGAGTACCAGAAAAAATTCAACATGCGCTCAACGCAGCAAAAAAACGAGAGATTATCTAACTAGTCAAAGTGACTTAGCCGAATTAACACATTTCGCTATTAATAAAGGAATTTGTTCGAAAAGATAAAACAGACAATACACATAACAATGAACCAGACCTCTGAAATAAGGACTAGATAACTTAAGACAGTTAATTAATTTGTGAATCTCTCACCATTTACCTTTTTAACAATATTGGTTGATTTCTAGCAAATGAATATAAGCTCAACTTTATAGATTGCAGTGGATATGTGTTTAATCACATTTCGGACAAAGTTCATTTCGGTCGAACAATGACGACGTGACAAAGATGCATACACTATAACCAAGATAAATCAACAGGCCTACAGACCAATCACAAATATATAACAAACACTGCACAATATGCGTAAAAACATATTGCAAAAGTCACAGGGATCGGCAACCTAAGCACGCGTGCCACACCTGGCATGCCAACTAATTTCCATTGGTACAAGGGGTCACAAAAGCTACATGTTTTACATATCAGTTTTGTAATGATTCACACAGAAACATATAGAGTAGATCTTCACTTTAACAAAAATACGTATGTAGTTGGAACACTGAATGGTTTGAAACCTTAGGTCGACAGACAGTTAATAAAAGGCTGCCGACCTCTGGGCTACAAGACTAACAGCGACAATGAGTGTTTTCAAAAAATGTTCGAGATTGCATTAGTAAGCAAACTTGTCGGTCTTGTATTTTTTATTTTAAATTAGCAAAAATGCTTGATATTGTTTGCCAATCACGTTATGCGACATATCATTGTGGTGCTGCCCTACGCCAGCCCAACCGTAGCTCCTTAATGAAAAATTGTCTTTTCACTTCTTCAATCATGGTTTATGAAAATGTTTTGATTTGCTGCATTGCTGAATGACAATGAACATAAGATGTTTTCGGCAACAGGTTTTCAAATGAATGAAGTAACATCCCAAGGTGAAATTTATGCATCAGCTCAGCTAATTCAAGTCAATACAGATCACGAGTTTTCAGAAGCGAAGAAATTTATGCAAATTTGTAATATAACATCCAATTAAAAATACTACAGTTATTACGATTTTAGTGTCCTATAACTCTAACGGTTGACGAACTGAATTACCACCTGCACTATATGAAAAAATATTGTATTTTAAATGGCAGTGGTGAAGACTGAAATATCACATTTTAGTGATATCAAATAAATAAGATGTTCTAGCTAGTTTTGACTTCAATTATTGCGCTTGAGAAGGCCAAATAACGTGCTGCCTGGCAAAAGCCCTAAATCTTTTGCTGAAGTCGTTCTCTGAAAGTAAATCTTATTAATTTTTATTTGAAACGAAGACGTTTCAGACAAATTACTGCTATTATTCACAGATTCTATGAGTATAAACGTTAATTTACAACAAGCTAAGTACAAAGTATTTAACCGCAATTAATCTGCAATCATACTATTTATTGATTTTCTAAGGTATGCGGAGGGAAATCCTAGCTTTCAAGGTTCTTTTCGGTCGAACGACATATTTGGCCACGATTGCACAACCAAGGGCCATCGCACTGAGTACACAGCTGCAGGGCCAGACGTGAGTGAGATTATTAAGCAAATATTGTTTCAAGGCATTCTTTTAACATCAAACTAGACAACTATGAGATGGTTGAGCGCTGTAGCAAGAGCAACTGTTTCTGCATATTTGATTTCTACTCCACATTTTCCCGCACCCGAAAGTTGTTAAATACTGTAGCTTTGGTGTACATACATTCAATTTTTGTAGAAACAAACAANGAACAGTGCTCTGTTGGAAACAAAATATATCCCAAGTTCCAAATACCCTGCTTTGTTTCCAGGCAACNTTGTGTGTCTTGATTCCCAACAGCGTGTTCGCCAAGTATCAAAGCTTGTTTGATCCAACCCCAAAGAACAAAGTTCTTAAGCCAGAAGACAGAATGACGTTTACAACTTTTACCAGTGGGTATGAAAGCATGCCAGAAGGTGAGTTGGCGCACGACGCCTTACCCCGTAGTCTGATTGGCGTATAAAGAAAAACAGTACTAGTTCTCTGAATCAGTTCATTGTCTCGGTTCCAGGACTTCGTTAATACCATACACTCCAGAGACGAGTACAAACTTTTACATCAGCTGAACTCTTGGTGACTTCAAATTGGAGATAATTGTGTTTAGCAGAAGCCTTACAATTATGTAATTATCACAGATTATTGTTTTGTGTGCTTCTCATGAGAACCGTAAACATAATCTTAAGTGCTTTGCGTACGGGTTTACACCTTTAGCTTGCTCCATAAGCGTACTTTTATAGTGAATCTCGACAAAAGGTAATTCATTTAAGACCGATGATCGATCACGCACTTTTGCACACTTAGCGTATGATATGAATTAATCATTTGAAACCAACAGGGGATTTGGATGAGCTTTACCAAATGTCCAAAGTCATCACGAGCAGCTGCTGGAAGGAATTTGTCCGAAGAAAATTGCGTTTGGATGATCATGACATTGACAACATTGAACACGATTTCCCTAAAGCCCAGATGAGAAGAGTGGAAATGCTACAACTGTGGGTTCGTCGACGAGGTAAACTCGTAGAGCTACGGTTTTGTGAACAAAAATTAACTAAAACGTGTCGCTACTACTTCCCACCATTATGTTTGACAAACTGCATAACAAATAAACCCGCTGTGATGCCAGCAAGGGCGTACCTAGGTTTGATGGCGCCAGTGGCAAGAAACGAGTTCGGCGTCCCGTAGGAGCAAACGCACTGTATTGAAGACAGTACTTGCAACATTGCGGGACATTTCAGCGCCCCCCAGTGATTCGGCGCCCGGGGTATTGCTCTCTCCTTGCTCCCCCTTGGTGTGACCGACCCTGGATACCAGCGTACAGAGAAAAGTTTTTTCCTGCCTCGCCAGATGGAAATGTTACGGTGCACGATAAGTGCGAGCCGGCCACGAATGTCAAATTTCTCGAAAGCGTTGAAAAAATATGTGGCTCCCCAGTCGTTGGTTACATTTGTGTTTCACCAATCAGGTCACAAATTTCGAAACTAAAAAATAACATTCAATCCAACATAACTTTTCATGTCAAAAAAGTTATTCAAAACATTTCAAGATAGATACTAATTTACCACACTCTTGAACCTCTGTTAAACATATTTTCCCTATCAAATGCTCTTAGCTTGTTAATAGCCACGTAACAAGTTTTTTTAACCTAGAATATTTATTTGCGTTTATTGATTAGTTCCCTTGCGTTTCTGAAGTCTTGTTGAAAATAACATATTCATAAATAACAGACTTTTGTTTTGGAACAAATTGTTCCAAGTCACCAAAGTCTTCAATAAAAGTATGTTTTAGTAATTGGCGGCAATCTTTTGTAGACACATTTGCCACTGGAACTTGAAAATGTACGCATAGTAATTCTTGTACTATAAACGAGATAAACATCAATACGAAAGATTTTTGCATTCAATACGAAAGATTGTTGCAATTTAGATTGTTCAATTCCACCAAAGTTGTAGTGTATATGACATATTATCCCACATATCCCACAAATAAACGTCTTTACTTTAACTTGCAGAATTTGCTTAGCACTTCCTAAACAATAACTTCCATCCCATCATGACCAAGTTTTGACAAAGATATTTCTGATATGATCACTGTTCGGAGATTTGAGATTCTTTTGAAAAAGATTGAAGGGTTCAGTTAGAATGTGACATTGCATCGCCCGACCTGTTAATGGTATATATATATCAGTGGTTCCCAACGTTTTTGATGCACTCCTCCATTTGCTCATTTTGGAACTTTTCACTCCGCCCTTGTGGAACGTTCATTCCTTCCGTACGGGTTCATTGGGTAGTATTAACTACAATTGGAACAATGGTCTTTATTGACGACAATAACTTAATTAATAAAAGTGGAAAAAATATAGAGTTTGTCTTTCGTGCCACTAAATGGCACTAAACAATGGCACTGAAGTTTGTCAAGAAACACGTGTGATAGTCACGAATATAAAGTGATATAACTAATTGCAAGAGCCAATGTCAATTTTTGAAAAAGGAGTACAACACTTGCAATGAATGGGTAACTTAGCTATAAAGTGGAAATTCCTCCTCTGAACTCATGCAATTCCTCCCTGGGGAGGAATTCTTCCCCAGTTGGAAGTCACTGGCTTAGATGGTGAAAATAGTTGCTATAATGTTTGCCATATATGGTTTACATGGTGAAGATGGTTCCAACGATGTTCACCAACAAAAACATTTAAAAACGCTGAGTCGTTCAGATTTTTGTGGAAAACCCTACTGTCTTCTTTTAGGAGCCGCTGACCACGTAAGTGAATTGGAAAAGCTGGTAAACCAGTTTGTTCAACGGACATCAAACTCAGGTAGTACTTAAACGTTTTTTTAAATAAAACTTGTTATTTTCTAAAACCAGCTAACTGTGTAAAAAACGAAACAAAAATTGTGTGAGGCACTTGTTTTTTGTCAATTTGTTAAGCTTTCACGAACTAGTGGTACAGCAAACGATTAAGGTTCTCGTCTAAAATGTGGCACCAAATGCAGTTCAAAAATTGTATATTTCAACAATAGTTTCATTCATAACTATCTATTGTATACTGTCTATTGCATACTGAGTACACGAGTTTCAAGAGCTGATAGAAGCAAGTTTGTTTTGAAAGAGCTCTTTGAACATCATGAAGGTGTGTAAAATGTTAGGTAAAAGATTGGAAAATTTTTATTGTTTGTTTGAATCATTTGTTTCAAATGAAAGCTAGGTACGCAGCGGCTCTGTAATATTTTTGCATAGATTTAGATTTATAGTAAAACCTTGCAGTAAAGGTAGACTTGCAATGAGCTGCATCTTCGTAACTTGATTTTTAGCTTTTCTATCTAACTGCAAATTACCCAGAAAAAATTGAATTGTTTGAAGCACTTCAGCAAGTCATTCCTTTTTTCAGAGTTATCAAACAGCAAAGATACTCGACTATGAATCAGATCCATGTACAAAAATGGTGGACAGTTTGAACGGGTGTTTTCGATGGTATTGCGATAGTTTTATTGTTGCTGTTTGCAGACATAAGGTTCTCCACGTGCTTGGTGTCTGCATTGTTAACTTGAAACTTTGAAACTAACATTGCACCCTGTGTTGAAGAAGCGTGGAGTGGACAAATATTCTTTTTTCAAATCCGATAACACGGCAGCACCATCCACCGCTCCACAGAGAGCGATTTAAATACCGTTACCTTCCTCGTAAAGTTTTCCTTAAACGTCGCCACCCTTTTCATAAAGTATTTCTTGTACATTGCTACCTGCCTCATAAGTACTTTTTAAACACTGCTACCTTTCTCGAAAAGTATTCTTGCCGTGTTCTGCATCAAGGAAATAAAGACATGAGAACCCGTTATTTATTTTGCATGAAATTCTGCAAACTCGTATTATCAACACCAGTGTTTGAAAAACACAATAAACAAGCGCTTAGCGACGGGCGATAAATGTGTTATTCACTGAAAATGCGTTTTGGAAGTCCGTTTGAAAAACGTTAGTCGTTTGTTTGGTCTCAAATGGCTATTGTGGTTTTAAAAACAGGTTTACATTTAGCAAACGATAAGGCCTTGCCCATAACGCATCTGCTTTTGAAGTTCTTTCCGTCGAATATTAAGATTTGACTTCAAATTGAAATAACTGATTGTTGTGTTGCTGTTCTTGATTCTTCTTTGCGCGACTTTCAAGCTTCATTCCGTTTCAGACCGAATTTGTTTCCAGTTATGATCAATCCGTTCTTTTCTTTCGCCCAATATATTGTATTATAAGGCAATGCCTCTATGGAAAAAGTAATACTCATTATTATAACTGCAACTTCCGGATTGGGTATATCATAATATAATGAAGGTGTTGCACTAGGTTGTGCTGACATTGTATGGTTTAAATTTAAAATAAAGAACTTGCAATGCCTGTTTTGGCAAAAAATGACATGCAGATTTTTGTGGACGTTTTTCTTTGTTGATTTGCAATGTTTTTCTTTTTTTCGATTTAATGTGAATTTTTACGCTGCAAACCGCGTCATTCAGGAACACTGCGCTTTCTCAATCCATGTACGATTTTCGACTTCTGCAGTGATTGCTGTGCGCAGACCCGTAGCCAGGATTTCAGGTGTTGGGGAGGAAGCAAAATACAATTTTTGGGGGAAAGATTTTTGTGATATGTCTAACAAAATTTTCTTTGCATAATAATATGTGGGTTAGCACTTCCCCGAGTGTCCCCCGTGGCTACGGGCCTGGCTGTGTGCTTTTGTTTGCAGCAGAGCGCGTCGCAGCTATTATAAGAAAATTCCTATCATAATGACCGTAAGGAGCGGTCCTAAATTGTTTTCAGGGCGGCCCAAATCTGAGTTTGGTGGACACCCCGCGACCCAGGACGCAAATACCACATTAAAATATACTGATCGTACGGGTGACTTTTGGCAATAAGTTGTTAAGTTCGATTTCAAAGTCAGAAATCTACTCTTTTCTCAAGCACCTATTATACGCTACAGAGAGGCAGAGACAAGCAGGTGGCATTGAAAAAACACAATTCAGTTTCGGATGGCCTCGACGCGATCCATTTTTTGAACCTTCGCGACCCTTGTTTGGATCGCGATCCATACTTGGGGAACCACTGGCCGGACGTGCTGCAAGTCTATGAAACGAAAAACAATTACGCCGCACAGTTGTACGTCACAAGCCAACTGGCGCGCATGCCCGTCACAGTCCATTGCTTCAGTGGCCAATGGACGTACGTACAACATCAAAAAAAAGGTAATTTGCGGTACTGCGTTTCTATTCCGTAGATATTATACAGATCACAATTCCCTATACCTATCCGTATGTTACTATGCTTTAATTTGTTATGCAAGCATTATGAGTATGTTATGTTTTTCAAATAAAATCTATAAAATATAAAATGTGAAACGACGTAATACATTGGCAGACCAGAGTCAATTTGCACTTGAAGAGCAGATTCCAACAAAAATATTAGTGTTACAATGCTGGCGAAACCCCGGGTAAGATAATTAGCAAATGCAGGGAAAGATTTTAAAATGAACCTGTCAATAAATGAAACGATGTGGAAATGGGAGAGAAAATTGTTTAAAACATTCTGGCGTCGCATAATGTTTTGCAGCGAGAATGATAGACAGAAAATAGATACATTGGAAGTCTCAAACAAAGTCTTTATAATCCTTTAGTGAGTTGCTAGAGAATTAATTTATTACTTATAGTTTTTGGACATAACTTGCCAACCGCTAACGCTAGATGGCCAAATAAGGGCTCTAATATGACGCCAATTTTTGCCTAGTTCGATTAAACACAACGGATAAATTTCTAGAACTTTTTTCTCAGACTCTGATGATCTCATTCAAAATTCCCTTGACTTCCCACAGTCGTGACATCACATCAAGAAAGACCAAACCCAAAAGTACCTGGCTTTTTTGCATCGAAGCTGAGAGACTTTCTGTTTATTTCGAGGGTTTGAATAGCACTCTAGCTCTCGGTAGAAAGATATGACTACACAAATCCCGAGACACTTATAGTGTAGAGCACATGTGTCAAACAGGTGGCCCATGGGCCAAATCAGCGCCGGATTTAGGGGGGAGGGCCAAGGGGCCCGGGCCCAGGCATCATGTTCATGTGTTTCGCCATATGTGCGACATGTGCGTGCCCATTAGTCATGTTTAACGAGAAAAGTTTGTTTGCAGACGCTATTAATTATATATCGGCCGGCCAGTATTTCACTTGAAGAATATTTGATATTGTGACGAAACAACTATTACAGTACACTTATTGGTTTCCTGAAAGTCGGTCAGGTATCTGAATCTAGTGAATGCAAGGCCAAGCCACGCAGAACACATTAGCTTACGTCTCTACTCGTTTCTGGTAGATTTTGCGTCGGCTTTACTCAGATTTGCACAGGTCGCATATGAGTAACATTGCTAGGTATGGCTATCATGCACCCTCTTTTTGAAGTACATGCCCACTTTTTTCATGAGAAATGAAATATTCTCTGAGGACATTCGAAACTGTCGTCCTTTTTGCATTCTTATTTTACAAAGTTATTTATCAGTGGCGTATCTAGAGCTTTGCGTCAGGGTGGAAAGCTTAGCTAAAAGGAGCCCAGCGGCCACTGTACAGGCCCCACTAGCCAACACTCGGAAAAAAAACTTGAGAAGTGATGGTGAATCCGGATGTGGATAGCTATGCTAAAACCCCAAATCACCGGAAAATAATCCGAAAAACGCTAAAAACAACAAACTACTGAAAACCAAAAGAATACTATAACCGCAATATCACTTAAGGTGGCGGTCCGATTTTCATATTTAGATTGCCAGGAGGGGCATTTCGCACCTTTGCCTCCCATCAGTTACGTCACTGGCTATGATATATTGTTTTTGCATACAGTAAGCTGCCCCTACTGCAACAAGATACGAGATGGTGGCGTAGCTTAGTTTATGGGAGGGCCTGCGAGTTGTCTAATTAATCCATGTTTTGGTTGAGTTAATTCTCGGCTGGAAAGGCAAATGCTTTCACATTAATCGTTACATAACAGTGGTAAATCCTTTTTCAGCATCTCAATGACCTTGGCATTACGGTGTGGACTGTTGACTCCATTATAGATACTGGATTAGGTTTGCCGATGAACCGTGATACGGTAATCAATGTATTGTATAGTGTAGTAGTTTCTAGTAATTATGGCTAATCCAGGGGTGCAAAAATGCGTGTTATAACTTTACTATTTTAGTCAGCTCGCTGACCTAAAAACATTATTCAGTTTTAAGGCTCCTTTCACTGCAACATAACCATCATTACGTCACAGAGACGCTGTTCAAGCATTAGCGTAGCATAATAGATGATTGTGGTTAATGTACAGACCTTTTGCTCTATGGTGGGAGGATAAAGGTTGATTTACAGTAGATACAGTAGTAATCTTAAGTGGGTTCACTTCATTACTGTATCATGGCCAGATATCACAAAAACTCGTTTGCTTATCCGACCGACTCACTTCTGATACTTCGCTATAAATGCTACCGGCAATAATCACAAATTACATTTTATTTTAATGATTTCATTAGTTTCATAAATGACATATATTGATGACCAAACAATGGTGCTCACCAATAATAACTCTTTTAACTTGCAACACTTCTCGAGTCAACTCCCCGAACCAGAACAACCCATGCAACTGTGCAATCAAATAAAACGATTTCTTTAGGGTCATACAGCATTCTATGTCTTTAACAATTTGTTCAGAGTACTGTTGACTGAATCGTTTAACTCTGACTTTTGGTTCTGAATGTTCAGAAAGTAACTTAGCTTCTCAACGGAAACTCATCATTATTGAAATCGATGTGCAGCTTTCTTTGCAACTGTCACGTTTCAACACATCGTGACGCAAGGCTTAAAGCCTAACGAAAGCGTTTCGTTGAATAGCACTTTGCTTGAGCAAACTGGTAAGAATTTGTTTTTTTTTAAACAAGTCAAAATTTGTCGTCCATAGTGACATAGATTCACCCGGACAAGCCACTTTTACTTGACCGGTTAGAGGTCTTGGACAAGACTTGACCAGTTCGAAAACTCTTAATCGTTGGGCTGATTGGGTACTCATGCCCAAAACAGTTATCCAATCGACTTAACCTCAGGTATTCGTTAGAGGCAAAGTCGTTTTACTTCTGAAGCCAAACTTTAAGAGTTTAAACTCTGGAAGAAATTGGAACCGGTCGTCGATGCAATTAGTTCCAATCCAATTTTTGGAGACGAAAATTGCTCCTTTTGTACTGAAATTTTCAGGAATGCCCCATGCATTTGTTACTAATATAAGCTCATTAAGTCATCCTTACTGCGCAATACACTGGTTCGTTTCGTTGAAAGTCATGTGATGATCATATGATGTCTGGTCACGTTTTTCGTGGTTATGTGCATGATCAGGTGCTGGCCGGATGTGTGGTCGAGCTCATGATCAGCATCTGATCGGATATGTGTCTATGCTTGTGATCAGTGAGTATTTTCAAGCTTTGACTTGCTGTTCCTGTTTCAATGTTCTTTCCAGCTTTTAGCCTGCTGTACAATTATGACTGGTCCAGGCTTAGCCTGTTATACAGCAACTAGTTATAGCAGGTAGAACTTGCCTGCTACATTAATTCTGTCAAAACTGGCCATTTGAGGGCAACCATAATGCTGTTATGTCCTTCAGTGAAAATGAGTTTGACACCCCTGGTGTAGAGGTTTTGCTTTCCTTAAAGGGATATTAAAAGACGTGACAAAACGTGCATAAACTCTGAGTTAATAACTTGGCGCTTACCGTTTTCAAAAACATTTTAACAAATCAGCGCAAACTGACTTTTAGACCAAGAGCATCGAAGACACAACAAGGGAAGTTACCAGACGTAAAACAAACCAAAGGATTGAAAGACAGTCAAGAAATCTAAGTACCTCCGAAAGTACATTTCTTTTATTGTTGTCACATAATATTGGCGACGACTGCAGAGGTTGAAATCCATAAAAACTTAGCATGACTATGCAGAAACGCAAACTCGTTTGACGCCGTTTGGAAAATCTCGATAGTGTCAAATAACCAACGCTATGGAGTGTTTTCCAGGCAAACACAGTCATGATGGCCACTTCCTGTTATGGATCTTGTTAGGCGCAGAACACAGCAGTACACATCCTTGTTTGGGGAGATTTGTCTTGAAAAGACGATCAATGGATGGTTTTAGAAACTTTAATTCTGAAGGTTTCGTTGCAACTTCAAGCTCTGTCCACTTTGAAAAAAGTAGGATCAATATCTTGTGGTTGTGAAGAGTAACGAGTTTGGTGAAGCGGGATAAAATAACTCTTTAGCTGTGTGCGTAAACAGCTTCAAAAATTTATGGGTGCATTAAGATTGCAAGTTAGATTCTCTGCTGCAGGTAACAGTTGATTAGGCCTATATGCAAACGATAAAAAGTTGGAAATCTCAGTTTTTCGACAAAACGGATCCATCTTCTTGAAGAAATATACATATGAATAACCACAACTCAGGGTAGGTTGTAGCACTTTCTAAGTTCGAATTTAGTTTTATATCCAGGTAATGCTTTCCAACTGGTTTTCATTGTCATGTGTCTCTAACCTGATGTCGCAAGGTTTGTGACCGCACTAAAACACCTGTGATGTCACAGTAGGTTAAGATTAGGCAGTGAAGAAAAAAGTTTGGCTGCACAAAAATTAGGCTAAGGTTGCAGCTGTACGTGTTCAAGTAGTGTAAGCCTACGCGATCAAACTAACAGTAGTGACGTGTATGATGAAGAAAAAGAGCAATGCAGAAAAATGGTTCAAGGAGGTCTACATTAACCTCACAACGATCTAGAAAAGACTCAGAAGCATCAAGCAACGCACCCTTTTTAGCTTTAGCAGATTATAAACCAAGTAAGTAACATAGGCAGTCTGTGTTGTAGGCGATGCCGGGACCAAACGTTTTGGGTGGAAGGAAAAGTTTAGATCTTTTTTGTTTTTCTTTCAAAACCGTAACATACCAAAATCCTTATTGAAGAAACCAAAATCCTACAGACATCCAAAGATTTTCAAAAGCCAAAATTATATTATTAAAGATCATGACATTAGCAGGACTCAGCCAATATCTTTCAACTTGTATTTCACGGAAACCCCAAATTTTACCCTATTGCCTTCAATCAGTTGTTTTTTCTTAATTGTTGAAGTTTTATCGGATCTTTTCTTTTTATGAATCTTTCAAATCAAAGCTTCAACAAATAAGCCAGGAAGTTGAACTTTCCTGAAAAATTAAATTTGTCTTTTCAACAATATGTTTTAGAAGATTAACGAAACCACTTTTAGTTTGAAACCATGGTTATTAAGTAACAATAGTATGGAAACAGTTAAAAACTAGAGCTTTTAATCCGACCATCTTCACCGCCCAGTGCGCTGGCAATGTTGTTTAACTCCATCGCAGTCTTCAAAGGCATACTCTCTAGACCAGTGCTCTTCAACGTTTTTGTTATGGTGCACCCTTAAAGATGTTTTGATGAACTCATGCACCCTATTTACTTAAACCCATACACCCTATTCACTGACACGTCCCCCACCTAATTGCGCCCATGTATGCGTGTACCAGGGCCTAACTATACAAGCACCCTAATTCAGGAACTCGGATACATAATTCAATTGTTAATGGCTCATTGTCTGCTGCTTATGAATCACAAATAATCAACTAATTACAACAATTAGCTTGACATGGTCTGATGCTTACGCACCACATTTTAGAATGTGCAAAGGCAAGGTTAAATCCTGAAAGCCATTGGTTGGTTAATGGTTCATTCTTGCTAACAGAAAGTTTTTGTTAAACGTAACTGTTTATTTAGGTGTGACAAGTTTGTGATGCACTCTTGTGAACCTTTTCGTAGTGGTGCACTCCACGCATATTTTGATGCACCCTAGGGTGCACCGTGCACATCAGTTGAAGAGCGCTGCTCGAGACCAGGGGTGGGCAACCTGTAGCCCGCGGGCCAAAAGTGGCCCGGGAGCTGAAGTTTTTTGGCCCGAGGAAAGGTTCAGAATCCAGAAAGGTTCAGATTTTGAAGTAGGTAGTACTGTTATTAATGAGTATTGCAAATTCGTCTATGGTTGGCCAGCGAGTTGTCTAACCCGCAGAGCTTGACACACGCAGCTGTGCCCCGTGGACCAATCTGGTGGTGTGCATTTGGCCCGGCAGTGCTGCATGGTTGCACACTCTTGCTCTAGTAGACTCTAGAGCAGGGGATCCCAACCTGGGGTACATGTATCCCTAGGCCTTAGGGGTGCATTTGTTTATGTCAAAGCGTACGTTTATTGTACAACCGCAAGAAGTCAACTGTTGGACATGAAAACGGAGTCTACCTTTCTTGTTCTAAAATAAAAAAGTTCTATTTTCATTTCAATTAGTCTTTTTGTCATAGGAAATTGTAAGGGTACATGCTCATCTGTCGAAATGTTAAGGGGTACGTGATCAGAGAAAGGTTGGGAACGCCTACTCTGGAGTTTAGAAATTTGGTGCCATGGTATGGAATGCAAATTTACTCAAGCATTTTACCGCAGACGTTCGTAAACTTCACGGAGAGTTTTTTCAGTCATTTAATAGGTCTGGTGAGTTTCTTGACCATTGGAGCTAGTTTGTTAGTTTCTCGATGTTTTAGTGAAATGTTTATAGGAGTTAAACGTAATGTCTAGTTTTTATTTCTCGCAGCTTGTGTCCTTGGCGTCAAACAGTTAGTTGCGGTGTTCTGATTTCTGACCTTATATCCTGATTTTTGCTCGTTGTAATCCTGGGTTTGTTTGCTTTCTCTGCTCTTACTTTAGTCTTTCAAATTTTTACCAGTAGACTTTACTTACAAATTTCAAGACTGAAGATGCGTAAATTTCACGATTTCCTCTTCAAAAAGTGCTGATCGATTGCTAGTTTACCCCCATTGTGGAGAGTATTTGCTCGAATAATTTGTGAATAGTGATATTTGTATTTTTTTGCTTTGATTTCGTTCAGAGAAAATATAGATTTGCTTCTCCAAAAAGATTTACTTTGAATTATCAGCCATATGGTGTTGTGGTAAAAGGTTGTAGTCCTAAAATTTTGGAAGGACAAATTGAAAATAAAACTGAATTTTTGCATCATACAAGGTTTATGATACTGAGAAGTAGATCAAGTTGAAAGTTGGCAAAACTGTTTTTAGCTGTTAGACAAAATTTCCTGGTACTTTCTTTAACCAATTTTGACGAAAATTATAGTTGTATTCTTTTATTTTGTGAAATTTTGGCCATGGTTCACAAATTTCGAGGCGATTTTGTTGAATATATCTTAACAGAGGCCTAAAAAAATACAAAAAAACTATCTTATTTAATTTGACAGTTTGACGTTTTTTGTAATTTTTAACTCAACATTTTATCAAATGTTCAGCAGCTCGTCATGTAAATATCAATCTCGTTTCTCTTCTTGCAGAACGTACGAAAACCTGGCTAAAAATCGCAGCAGCACTTGTTTTCATCTACTTGCTCGTTGGTGTGTTATTGGTTGAAAGGTGGTTGGGTATGTTTTCTAACTGCATGACTAAACAAATATCATTTTCAATTTTCATTAGTCGTCTAAGTAACGAATAATATATTGCAACAATCGTTTTGCTTGCAGGGTTACTGGCGTGCGATGGTCCTCTGTTGAAAGCTTTGGCAAATTTCCTTGTGAGTAAAATTGATGCAATCGTTTTATTTCAAACCTGCATGCTTCGTATTATTATCTTTCCTGTAAACTCATTCCGCCAGTTCAGATCCTTCTTTAAAATATTCCGCAGGAATAACAAGTATTTCGAACAGTGATTTTCAACCTTTTTGTCATCGTGGAATCCTTGATATACTTGAGCGTTTGTCATGGAATCCCCATTAGCAAAAATTTAAAAAACACGAGTTACTTGTAAGAAAATCAAACGTTTCGTTATTAGACACTTCAACAAACAAACAGTTATTACATAAGATATTTGATGCCTCGGTTGTTCTTACATTTTTGGAATGTATAGCTGCTACATTCAGAATTTGGTCATAGCGGCAAAAACACCCGTATCTACAGTAATTGTCATACAACTTTCTTAACTTTGGCAATTGAATTACATTTGGTCCGCTCCGGATTAGGTGTCTCTTTTACATTTGAACTACATTTGCTCATTACCGTCCACACCTTCGCTGTTTTTATTATTTTCCTTCACAGAAAATAAGCTATTTTGCTTCAACTGGCTTGACTAAATAGTAAAATGTTAGGTTTCACACTGTTTTTACTAAATTCCCACGATGGATGAAAAGCAGCTCCAGTCTGTGACTCAGTCTACTATCGCTGCTTGACTCAGGCTGAGTCTACTTTCTGCTCAGTCCAAGGGCGTTCGCAGAAAAGTCTCATGGGACGGGGTTCATTCAATGACATGACATATGATGGTTATTTGTATTTGGTGTGCGCTGTTTGTGACGTCACAGTTTGACGTCATAATCATGTTTCCAA
>JGI24022J15233_10000313_pt1 | contig 27940 bp, 20 predicted proteins | sample Ectturendosymbi2_FD_15233 | JGI IMG/M metagenome (IMG submission 15233)
GGAGACCGACCTGTGCTCCTGCAACAACTAGGTTGACCTTCAACCAGTAGGGACCTCTGCAATAACCTACAACGCTCAGACCCCTACACAGGCTAGAGGGTTTATTAATTATCGTTTAAAATATTGCTGGCCGAAAGTTATCTACTGCATATGTCTAGGGTTGTGAGATGGCCGGTATTGTGAAAATGAAATAATTTGCCGTAACTTCAAAAAGAAATAACGCAGAATTGCTCAAATCATAATGACTCTTGTCAGGACAGTTTCTTCAGCGAAGTTCATTTGCTGCCGTTGACGCAATCGTTGGTGCGGTTGTCACGTCACACACACAGAGAAACGTAACGAATCAGCCAAAATACGGGCAAATTATTAATTGTGGCTTAACAATACTGATTGTCGCTGTTTTCCTGTGCTGCTTACGAATTTCGACAAAGCTCAGACCTGGCGCTGTTGACAAAATGGCCGGTATTTTTGAAAACACATTTGGCAACCTTACGTATGTCAACCAAACGAACTTAAACGGGAAATTAAGAAAAAAACTGGGGGGGACAAGCAAAAATCTAGGGGACCATGACCCACCCAGCCCCCCCCCTTAGAATTGTCACTGTACGCTGCGACAACCAGTACTTGTGGGCGTCGCGTTCCCATGATTTTCAGCAGGGCTTGCACTCATGTCTGGTACAACTTCAAACATGACATTTTAACACAAGTTATAACACTTCTCTCGTATATTTTAATTGCAATTTAAAACGAAAACGCAATAAAACAAATCAACGGTGGTATGCAAGTGGAAAGTTTGCCAGACATTGCGGGAATATTAGAAACGCTAACACACAGTACACAAGTATTGTAATTTGCAACTCATATAAAGCAGTGGATACTATTTGACTGGATTTTCGTAGCTTGTATCCATAACATGAGAACTAGGCAGAAGCAAAACATACGCACCACATATCTTCAAGAAAATCAGCAACTTTGCAAGATTCAACTAAGCAAAGCTACACTACCTCAGATCTAGCACATACTAGGAGAAAAATGCGTGAATGCTTTTCATGTAACTTAGTTGAGTGGTTTCATTTCTTTTCCAACAGACAAAACCTTGTTGGCTTTTTCTTGATCTGTGGAACTGGACTTCCATCTTAATGCATGAACCCCGCTGGGACACAACTATGCATGAAAGAGTAACTTATTCATGCAAGTTTGCAAGACTGTTGCCAGAATCCATGGAACTGCATTGCTGTCTCACGGAAATGGACAGCATAGAATTGAGAATTCAAATTTGAATCTCAGGATAAAGCTGCTTGGCATTGCCTAAAATGGTGGTGACCACATGCGGATGGTAATCCAGTACGCTTCGCAGTCCTTCCATGTTCATGCTAAAGACATCGACGTAAGAAATTGCAAGGAGAGAGAATTCGTGCTGAACCTAAAATGCATTAAGTTAATACCATCAGTTAACTAATTGTTTAACAGAACTATGCATGTGCGGATGAAAAACGATTCATAAACGAAGTCACATTTTCATTAACATTGAATGCTTTTTTTCAAATTACCGAGCACCTACTGATATGACGTCACAACAGGTTCATCTCTTATTGAGGTGGGCACCAAACTGTCATACCTTTGATAATAACTAGGGCAACCAAAAGTCAAAATTCTTCTGCCTTTTTTGAAGCTTATGAAACGTTCACAAACCAAATTTCACGCTCATACCACGAGGGAATCCCAAGTTATTAGGTAAAAAAAGTCAAAATTTTTCGTTAGGTCAAAATTAATAGTTGGATCAAACTTTTGTTGCAACACAATTTTTTCTCTTTATCGATATTTTATTGAAACTACAACCACAGATATTGACATTGTTTTACAAGTTTCGATGCAATTCTGTAGTAATAAGGAGTTTGTTGCGATTTTTGACGTAACAATGCTGTTTTGCCCACTACTGGACGATTGAATGTTATATAGGATAGACGTGGCAAGGCAAGAAAGGTGGTCTTACAGCACTTTGTTTGGTAAATGCTCAATCCATTATGCATGTAGTGTTTTAACTTTATGATGTTCTCACGTTTGACTCTACTATAGTTTTTAATGTACTTATCGGTATGTCATCCTAAGTTCCCAACAACCGATTTTTTTAAATTTCGAAGCACTGAGGTCATGAATGTGCTTCTGGATTAACCTCAACACTGAACTTTGCATTATTTCGTAATTGCAAATGCAGAAAATTTGTAGGTCAAAATTTTAAGTTTTTAGGTCAAAAGATTGGCTGCCCTAATAAAAATCATTAACATTTCTTTAAAAATTTCATTAACGAATTAAAAAAAACTCGTTTCTTTTGCTTCCATCAAAATATTGCACAATTGGAATGATTAACTGAAGACAAGGGTGCAACCAGCTCTTCTTTTCGGGGGGGTGGCAATTTTCATAAAATTTCATTCGATGACGTCATTGTGTTCATTCAACCGTAGTACAACGGTCACAGATAAAGTTCTCTTCGCAACATATCTGAAAATGAGAACTTGTCAGTTTTAATCAAGATGCAGACTGAACGACCAGGACAAAGTAAAAATTAGTAGCCTAATACAAACACCTGGTTCCGCAATCAACTACAGCAGTCATGGCTTTAGTGTGACAGATGTATAAGCTACTAGTAAGCCTGCCTAACTTTTCGTCTCGTTTTAACAAAAACTTCAGCTGAATGTATTTGCTGGGAGATGATTTTTTCAGACGATATTGCGAGTGGTGAAGTTGTCAGATACAAGAAACTGATATGAAGGTCAAGATATATTTGATCACTGAAGTTTTTGTTTCAATCGTGGATACGAGACTTCGTTTGCCAGCTCCAACACTCTTGAAAGGAAAGGAATGCAGGCAGGAATGCAACTTGAACTTTATTACGAATTGTTGGGTCAGGCTTGCCACCAGATGTGGGTGGGCCACGCCACTTTTTCCAGGACTACCCAGTAGGGCCGTAACCAGGGGAGGCAAAGCCCCATAGAAAAATTTTCTCCCCCCTGGAAAAATGTGTTGGACATATTTTGAAACTATTGGACATCGTTTAAAAAATTTGTCCCCCTCTCAAAAAACTTTTCGCCCACCTTGGTGTCCCAAGCTGGTTGGAGGCCTGTTACCCAGGAGCGTAGCCAGAAATTTAAAGAGGGGGGCAAAGAACAACTGAGTTTCAACATTTAAAATATATTTAATGTTCCTTGTTTTCAAAGCATCATCCACTAAACGTGCGTTTTCTGGTGCTTTCTTCCTGAACAATTGTGTTCAGATTTAAGCCGACAAATAAAAATCTGCTTTCACCGAATTGACAAGTCGCAAAAGTTTTGATAGTGAAGTTCTAAGCTTCTACTTTGGATCAATACCCCCATTTGCTCATAAACCTTTCCTGCAAAAGCGCAAGTGAACCCCTTGATGCCATAACTGCACGATCTGCAGTATGCTTTTTGCAGCCAATGTTGCATTTGAGCAAGACGTCATCGCGGCTGCCATTATGATTGCGCTTCTTATACCGCATTTACGTGTTTCGGATGTACACCAACACAGCACGTTCCATCGAAGCTCAGTGAAAAGTAACTTTCAGCTCTACCTCCGTGTTAGATGGAACACTTGAACCTTAAAATACAGCGTAGCACCACTAGAAGGCACGGTCAAAATAGAAAAATGCACCAACATTAATCACCACTAAAGCAAAAAAAATTTATGTGTGCAAACACACTGGGTTTGTTAATCATACGTTTGGAGATTCTGCAAAAATGACCCTTGACCCGAGTCACTGATTGTGACTCGAGTCGAGTCACTCGGTAAAAAATGTGACTCAAGTTGTCTTCACACTATTGTTTCTTAATGTGACTCGAGTCATGTTATCACTGGGAGAAACACTGTAAAATATGTAGTAGCTTGCTTTTTGTTCCTGAAAATCTAATATTGCACATGAAATACTTGTTTTGGCCAACTGCACTATTGCAGACAGCTACTATTCAGAATGATACAAGGGAATCGTGCAGCATTGAAACTTTTATCATTGCTTGTGATATCAGTTCACAAGGTTTCTCTCAGCATAGCAAGGTGTGTTTGAATATCGATATGTATAATATAAAACCACATTAATCCAATTTACGATCAGTTTGCTCCATCCATTTGGGCTACAGAAGTGGGTTAGGGCATTTTCAAGAAGTGTTTGACCGTAGACAATTTCAAATCATCGCAGCCTGCGGTTTTGTTTGTAGCAGCGGTGTAACACAAGCTATCTGCTGTGTGTGACGCAAAAGTCTTACCGATTTCGGTGAATAAGCTCCGACATATTATGTATGTTTTGATTCTTACCAGATTCCAATTAAATCTTTATGAAGGTAGACCGTTCCATTCACATTTTTTAAATATCGCTAACACTGCTTTGTTTAAGCACAAGAAAGCTGCACCAAAAAGCGTTCAATCACGGCTGAGCAAAAAAAACATTATTTTTGTAACCATTGCACAATATCCTGAAGTATCTTCCAAAACTATACGCGGGAAGTGCTGAATGAAGTTTGCTACAATAAACTAAAGTACAGTAGAATGAGCATCGCAAACCCACAATTATTTGCTTTGCCAAGAGGCTACTATTTTCGTTTCATTATAAAGAACTTTTATCACAGACGAGGAGGTTATTGCAAAAATAATTACTTCACGAAATTAGCATAAACCGGACGTACTTTTGTGATCAACAAACAGATTTTGGGTATAGCTCGAACCTTTCATATTTAACAGAAACTAACCTTGCAAAGTAAATTTTGACAAAAGCAAGAATCACCCTCAACAACCAAGTGCAAACGCACTTGGTTGCCATCTGTATTCTTCACAGCTTCAGCAACACCGCTGTGTATGATAAACATTTCATCACGAATATCACCCTGTGAAAGAAAAATACAAAGCAAAATACAATAGAGTTATGTTACGGGCACATACAACTCACAACTGCTATTACAGTCAAAATATGCAATATAATGGAAATAGTCAGGACAAAACAGCTTAAACTTTCCCTGCACTGCTTCTCAAAATAACTTTCAAAGACTAGAAATATAGAGGTGCCGAAACAAACATCATGAAATTTGCAAAGGTTGCAAATTTCTTCCACACTAAATTTTGCTCACTGAGATTTCATGATAGGTACTATTTCTATGAAAATATTGTTTCTTGCTACTGTTTTGTGAAAATACTTTTAAATGAAAGTGTCATTAAACATATACCTACAAATACAGAGGTGTCGATTGCGACACGTACATTTTAGCAGTTGTATTTGACGAAATGGGGTAGCCTTTCAATCAACTGACAGAACAAGCCAACACAGGTGACTGTTGCTTAGCGAACTGTATATCTGCGAACAGACGAAATCGAAAATGGTATGTCCACTCAGAGTCCATTGCTGGGCGAATTAACGCTGTTTCAAGCAAACACTTCCAGCTGTTCAGGCTTCATTTCGCCTTGCTTTGGTTGGACAATCTCAAGATGTCAGGTCGCTCAATTGGGAGACTAACCCACGTTCTTGCAACAACTAGTTTAACCCCTCAACAAGTAAGGACCTTCATGGAATCACAAAGTAGAACGCGTTCCTCCCAACCTTACATTTGGGTCATTCATGAGAATGAATTTACTTTCGTAATAAATAATGATTTATGAGCATGAACTCACTAATCACGCTTTTTAGTTCATTATTCTGAAATGACTGAAGATTTTTAGTTTTTTTCCTTAAATACGAAGACTGGGTTGGAGGCTCCAACAATCTCATTAATATATTTCAGAAATAACAAAGGTCCTTCCAAGAATAGATCCCTGCAGAATACTGCACATTATGTGTTAGAGGAATTTAATACCTGCTAAGCAAGAGGTCCTAGGAATGCGCCTCCATAATAAAATTTTAAAAGTGGGATATCACGATCAACAAACTAAAAAATTTTAAGTCTACGAACAATGTGCATCTTCGAAGATTCGAAGTACCACAGAAAAACAGCCGAATCTGTTTGCAAAGCATTTTAATAGATTGATTTCGCGTCAAGTTCGTATTTTCAATCCTGTAATTATAAGCAAAAACATACAGGTGAAATGATGCAAACTAAAGCAAGACTTCTGCAATTTCAGACAAATTAGAAGCAACATGGACGTTTGATTAAAGCATATGCCGTGACTTTACACAGTCATTACCGAACTAAAAGGGCTATTACACTTTACCGTCGACTGTAGAGGAAACACAGCAACTACAGTACAAACGCATGTCGCTGCTGACCACTTAAACTAAGAAAACTCGTTGCGCCAACTGTCGGAAGGCTAGCCTGAAGCCACCGGTTTGAGTAAGTGCAAACTTCTGTTCAGTCGGAAAAGACATCCAACTTTTTAAATGAAAGCAGTGCACAAATAAAAATTACAGAGACAAATGCAGAAGAAAGCACTTCAAATTGCTTTTTGTGCAGCTATTTCACAAACTTTCAGGAAATTGCGAAAGCCTTGATTATGAAGAACATGTTAGGAGCTTCATCAAAGTTTCCACTAATGCCTTGGTGTCCAAATGCCAGCAGAATGTACTAACTACGTTCAAACTGACAATTCAGAGTAAAGATGTGGTGATCAGAGCGAGTAACTGGTAGAAGACTTTGGGCTGATTAAAAAATGATACAAATGACACTGCGATGTAACTGCACTAGTTGGTCGCTGCTGGTGTTTGAAGAGATGTGCCGCGTAATTCTGTACACAAGAAAACAATCTTAGAAGTTTTCATGCTTTGCAAACAGGGTCTTTCAAAAATTAAAATGCAAGTGTTTTCATACCTATATGCTTGTGCGTTTTTGTTTTTCTGAGGGTTTTGCATTAGTTGAGAAAGTTTGAGTTAGCAGTGTGCTGCGGTTCATTCAACGTGTGCAGTTAAATGGTTAATGTTTCATAAAAATATTGTGTCATTGGACGTGTTGTAATTGACAAACCTTGAGAAAAATTATGTTAGGACATCGCTTGGTGTATAAACAATTGCTTTTATGTGTTACACAAGGTAATTCTGCAGCCTTGTAGTTTTTGTCGTTGAAGGAGTTCGTTATTCAAATAAAAGCATCTTATTTAGAAAAATGAGAACATGCGTGACTACTAGCGGAGGGGGGGAACTGTGCCATGACCCCCCCCTCAGACTCTAAATATAAAAAAATGTTTAAACAGTATTTGGCAGTGGCGTTAACTAAGGGGAGGAAAGGGCCTCAATTTAAAATAAAGTGACTTTGTTTTCTGGTAGCTGATATACGCACTACGCAAATTTTATGCCTACTGCACGTTTTCTCTGCTTAATTTTCATTTTACGATTTCATTCTTTCATTGACAAAATTGTTTCACACGTGACTGTTAAGTATCTTAGCACAGGTAACAATGAACACCAGAAAAAAGCTTCGGCTGGCGTGAGATTTGAGTCCACAAACTTCAATAAGCGTCTTCGATAAACGATACATATCTAAAACTTATAACATCCAAGCATGCATATACGTTTATTTCATGAGCTTCAGGCAACAAAAGTTCAGTTTTCTGTCTCACCGGCTAATAAGTCTGGTAAAAGCATTATACTAAAACTTGCTTCCAGAATGCACAAAAATGCGTATTTATAGGTGTAATTTTGCAAAAGTTTCCTGGGGGCATGCCCCCGGATCCCCCTAGAATGGTCGTGCCTTTGGCACTTCCCCAAAGTTGATTTGTGACGTCACACGATTGTGACGAAACTTGCCCCCCACCCTCGGAAATTTTTTGCGTATGCCACTATGCGTGACTAAATGCACTAAAACATCATCCAGAATTTCTTTGCTTAGGAAAATGGCCAAAAATGAAAAAATCAAAACAACACTTGACAATTAACTGGAACTGATAGAAAAAAACTGCCAGCATTTTTAATATCAGCATCAAAAAGTCACACCAAAACAGTTAGACCTTCAATCTCTGAAAAAAAATTCAAACACAGCACAGTGAATCGGTAAAGGTTGTTCATTATCTCAAGAGTGGAAACATTGAACTAACCTGGAAGCATATATAATCACCAGGCATAAATGAAACTGGTTTCATTACCATAGTCAAATGCTTCAAAAAACTTTCAGGACATTCATCAAACAGTTTGACTTTGTTAATCATGTCCCAGCATATGTGATTGTAAACATCAGCCCGTAAACTGCAAAGTAATGAGAAGCTGATGGAAATATATCAATTATACTTTTAAAAACTTTTTATTTGAATTAAAAAAGCCAAACCTCTTTTTCCTACACAATAGAAAATATATATATTTGTTATACGTAGGTAGCAGTACCTAAAAGGTAAATCAGGAAACAAATTCTGAACATTTGCACCATGGTTTTTCATCCACATGTAATCATAATATTGCACCACTCGATCAAATAGATCTTTATCAAAATTCAAATCCATCATGTACCTTTTGACACTCTAAACACATGAATAATTAAAAATGCGTGAACTAGCAAATTATACGAAAGAAAAGCATTTGTAAAAGTAGACACAACTTACCAATGATCTTTTCAGATAAACCACAGACCCTGCGTTGTTTAAGAATTAAGAGTTTTTCTGCCAAAGGACATTGAAATTACATTCTTTTTTATGGTATATATTTCTAAGAACTGCTTTGAAAAGTTCATCAACATTGACGATGTAAGAGATTTTATACCTAAGTTAGGAAGCTGTTCCGTTTTGACACAGAACTTACTGTGTATAGTGGAATCACAACACAATCATCCTGCAGTCACGATTACGTGTACCCAAACTCTTTCCTGTGCTAACAAATTACTTATTGTTTCACTGATGCAATACCCCTGTATCCAATGGCATAACTGACAGGGGAGCAGGGGGCGAAGCCGCCCGCATGGTGAGCTAAATATAGGAACTGGGCCCCCACTTACCTTACATTTTTATATTTAGTATTGGTTTGGTTTTCAGTATGTTGTTGTTTTTTGCGCTTTTTGGGGTGCTTTCGTTTTTTTAGCTAGTGCTGACATCCACATCCATCCAGATTCACTATAATTTCTTTATCTTTTTTTCTGAGTGTTTGCTAGTGGGCCCTCTTCAGATTAGTTTTTTCTTCCTTGGCTCAAATGCCATGTTGCGCCACTGCCTGCATCCAGTTCATGACAACAGTCTAGCTGTTACAAAGCTGCAAATGGAATCCTGTGCAACACAACTACACAGTTTGTCTATCAGCAAAAATACTTGCAAATTTTTAGTAGCAACTGCTTCTTAACTGCGTATTTTCTTATAGACACCAAGGTAGAGGGATATCTATGTGTATGCACGCACAACAGGGACAGACAGGATGTACAAATTCATACTATGAACTCATCTAAACTTTGTACTTCGATTTAAAATTTTCCATTCTGTGATCTTACTATACAGGGGGTTGCCAGGTTAGTGTTTTTAATGTCGCATTCGATAAATTTTGGCTTTTCAAAAGCTGTTTGCCATGAGAAAATGCTGTACTTCATAGTATGGCATGTTTTCTGTACATCATAGTTTGACATTTCAGCTTTTTAACATGATTTGCCTCGAAAAAAGGCTGTACATCATAGTTTTGACAGAAGTGTTGTCAGCATTTTTTAAACCTGACTGCTTTGAGCTTAATCATTTTTTCGTCTATTGAAATTTATTGAAGGTATTTGCCATATTTTGACGAGTAATTTGGCATTTTGGTTTATCTAAACCTGGCAAGCCTAATCTTTGTCTGGGTGCTCTGTGACTTTGCATTTTACAATGGATATTTTGTGGAATTGTGACATTTCGAAGATATCAAACACTTGTGTACCAGATACAAGTGATTTGAAGCTGTGGCTTGGAGCATGCTTCTATTTTTTTAACCTGTATTTTGATATTTCAAGTATTTACACAAATTTTTCTATTAAAGGTTCTCTGTAAAAGAAGTGGCAAGAGAATACTGTATGTTCTGGATACACCTACTTTGGAGAAAAAATTTAATATGAAAGGTTGCAAAATGTATGAGAGGATTTCTAGTTTACTGTAATTCTACCGTGTTTATTCGATTGTAAGCCATGGCTTATATAGCTTTTTTCATCATTTGCGCAGCTTAAAATCAAGGGCGGCTTACATTTTTTTATTTCTTTACCTTATTGAAAAGTATAGATGATGCTAAGTTTTACTGGCTACATTTTGTCGACCAAACTCTCTTTTCGCATGCTAAGATTGCAATCAGTGGCTTATGAAGCTTTTTCCATCATCTGCGCAGCTTATAATCAAGGGTGGCTTACATTTTTTATTTCATCACCTTATCGAAAGGTATAGATGACACTCAGTCTTTCCTTGACTACGTTTTGGCAAACAAACTCTCTTTTCACATTCTATTGTCGTCAGCATCACGTGCACATCTGTCACAGGAGAGACTAGGATGAACAGAAGGCAGTTGTGTGTAGGATGAACAGAAGGCAGTTGTGACTAGGATGAACAGAAGGCAAGCATCCTTACCAGGGTTCCCAATAAAACGTGAAAGTATCTCAGAGGCTTAGGTTACGTATGTTCAAGCGCGACTTACATTAATTTTTTAACACCAGTTCGTGTGGCTTACAATCTAGGGCGGCTAACAATCAAGTAAAAACGGTATACTCTTCAGCATCACATGCACATCCATCACAGCAGGGATGATGAACAGAAGGCAGTTGTAGTGGTCTAAGCATCATTATCAAAGTTGCCAATTAAATGCAAAACTTTCAACATGTAGTACGCAAAAGTATCTGAGGTTTAGGTAACCAATGTTGAAGGGCGGCTAATAATAATCCGATAAATATGGTATGTCATGTGTGTACTTTTGGAGTATGATTAGTTAAAAGAGACCATGCCCATTTTTACAAATAATTTTTCAATAAACAAAACGTGGTAGAAACCATGCAGCAAATCACATGCTAGCAGAATCAATACTACTGACTGATTTAATGCGATTGCAATAACTTTTTAGTTTCAATTTACTACAAGCATTCTTTCTATGCACATTGAAGAATGTAATGTCAGAAAGTAGCTTGCTCATAAAACAGGTTTGGTGATGCTAGGAAAGATTCACACATAACTGTATTGAATGTGCCTGTTTTCAGATTGCACAAGACATTAGCACACAAAATAATTTTTAAGTTTTGAAAGTGCACTTAAACAGTAAACCCAAATAAAAATTGCATGAAAAAAATCCCAACAGCATATCCTGCTCTGCAAAAGAAATCTGGTGAAACGCGGTAACATGATTTCTGTTTTTGGACTACCTGAAAGAAGGAACCATGGCACCAGCTTGTGGGTAGAAAAACACTGCTGCTTGTTTTCCCCCAAACAAACAACGCTTTGTTTCCATATGATAGTCAACAATCGAACCCAGAACACATGCTCCCTTACATCATGTTGCATCAAGTTTCTACAGAGATCACGACTACAAATTTGCCACACCATCTCTCCGCTAAATGCTTGTACGCAAACAGAAATTTGAAAATGAAAAACACTAACACTGAGGCACAACAGAGTATCAAATTAATGCCCTTTGAAAAACTGGAGTTTATTTTTTGGCACACGAAATTTATTGCAATCAAGATTGCAAGCCTTGTTGTCTGTTCATCTACTTTTTAGTCTAAATTCTTACCATCACTCGTTGCTCATACCAAACTCTTAAACTTTCGTCATTGGCTAATGTCGCAGCTACAGTCCCAAGCATGTAACCGATTAGGATCTTTCCAAGCAATGCAACAAAGCATGCATACATCATCTCGGATGGCAACATCGGTTTAATGTCACCATAACCTGTGGAAGTCATTGTTGCAATTGCCCAATACAAACAATCCACGTATGGCACCAGATAAAAACTGAAGATTTTCCGTGACCTGTAACCTTAAAAAGATTGAAAGACAGAATTTCAACAACCACCACATGGAGGTTGAGGCTAAAAATGCACAGGAACATCGTTCACCTTGTCCCATTTAAAGGTCATGTGATGAAATTGTCACGATCTTTTGTTCGAATTTGAAAAAGCATGTTTCTGTGAACACGCCTGTGAAATTTTTTGGCACTACGAGTTAAAATGGCCAAGTTGTGTGCCTCCAGGCACAGGAAATGGGGCAGGCTTTGCATATACGGTTTTCTTGGTACTTCATTTTCAATCGCTAATGTAGCCAGCGTTTTATTTGAACTCCAACCTTTTGCTGATGTGCACTTGTTAATAGTTTATTTTTCTCTGGTGTGCTCCCATCTAAATTACAGTATTTTGAATTGGGCTACAGCCAATTGGTCAAGTATTGCTGATCTAGTAAAGATGCAATAATAGAGCTATCCATACAGAACCGTTGCCAAAAAGTCTTTCTTAGCGGGGATTTACGTTTGTGCAGGGGGGCTTGCCATTGTAAATTTGATAAATATTCCACTGATTTAGAGTGGTCAGTATTTAAAATTTGGGGGGGCTAAGCCCACAAAAAATCTCCCTTCGTGACGGCACTGTATCCGTAATTGACTTAAAGTTAATTGTAGAGAGTGTATTTCACTTAGAGATCTATTTTACTCAGCACGGATACTACAGATCAAGGATATTTGCAATTATGAATCAGCAAACATATGTACAAAATGTATTGCAATATCTTACCTGATTATATTATAAACGGTTTTAACATTTCTGCTACTACCAAAATCAGAGAAACTAGACAAAACTTCCAAATTAACATATGAAATTCCCTAAGCAAAGATACTTAATGAACAACGTCACATCTTTTCGAGGACCCATATAAGGCAATGATATTCCAAAAGATTTTAAACTAGTCAATTATTTTCGATCCTGTCAGTTATACAAAAACTATTTAATTGAACATCCTCACATACTATAAAAATTTAATTTTTCCTCTTGCCTGTAATTGTGCTGCAGCGCATCTTGTTTGTGCTAATGTCTGCATTGTCTCTGCACATTCATGCATAAAGTTCTGTAGATTATGACTCGTCCTCTGTGCTGTTCGACTTGTATTTCGCGGGTGAGGATGCCTCAAAGACCTTGTGGTCAGTCTCCTCCCCTGATTTGATTTTTTAAGATATTAAATAAAAATGTCTGTCTGCCGTTGGTGTGACGTCAGCACCAAAAATAAAATACGTGTTTGCGTTGTTGTGCATTGTCAGAAAACAGCAGTCTGGATTGTGTTAAAAACAGGGCTGTGAAGCTGGAACACAAGCAATTTTGGATGGCTGGAGCCGGAGCCAAAAATATTTTAGATGGTGGAGCTGGAAATGGAGCCTGGAATTTGGATTTTGGTTCAAGTGAGTTACACAAATAATACAATGTTTTTTTCTATTTTTTGGACCAAATTGCTCTGGAGCCAGAGTAAAAAATCTCAAGATGTTGGAGCCGGAGCCAAAAAATTAGATGCTTGGAGCTGGAGCCTGAAATTTGAGTACCAGCTCCACAGCCCTGGTTGAAAGTAGGCTTCGGAGCACACCCTTCTTGCAGCATTTACACTCCCAGACAAGCAAATTTGAATCTGTATTGTTTATACCTGTTTGGTCTAGAAGTGACAAACTTTATCAGTGTTACTTTGGTTTGTTTATTAGGCCTATGCACAGGCCCAATGGCAAGCCTGTAACAGACAACTTGCTCAGTATAAATTTGTTTGATAATTAACCGAATTCTGTTTTTCTGCTTACATGTACAATCTGTTTTCTTGTTGCACATCAACCAACAATTAAAATTTCATCATTTGTCAATGTGAATCAATATCTCTTGTCAGGTTGACCTAAATATTAGTGGTAGAAAATGTTGCTTAGCTTGTTACTTGCACTGCAAATGGCTAGGTAAGGTGACTAAGTGTAGGACTTTCAAGTGAACCGATGAAATTATGCTCATTGACTTCATACAGTAAGACTGTTTTGAGTCATAGTTAAAACTATATTATATCATTATAGCTTTGGCCAACTCATGCTTTAGACTTCATCATTTTGCTTGAATTGTGACATGCTATAAATTTTTAATGCTTGGATTAATTATAGTAGCAAATGTGGCTACAGACCTCACGCTTTTGAGGGCTCTGTGGTCCTTTGTGTGAAATGTATTCTTTATTATATGCAGGAGTGGACATTTAAAACTTAGGTGCCCGAGGCAAAATCTCAGAAAGGGGCCCTATATTTTAAACATGCTATTCAGCAACTTTACTTGCTGAAAAAAAGTTAAATATTTCATTTTTGTCTGGGAATTATACTTTCTAGATATAGCAATGGTCGAATTTATTGACAAGTCTGGAAGCATTAATTACAGTCACTGTAGTGTACTTGTAAGCTATACACAGTAATTTATTCCTTCTTGTTAAAAAGATATGCATATATGTTTTTTGATAAAAAAAGATATGTAGCCCATAATGTCCACCAGCTGCTATTTAGGATTCGTTTTTTCGTATGTACCAAATTCAGTATGCCTGATGTTAGTCACATGTATGTCTACAGAATTTATGACTTGAGAGTTTTGTTCACTTGTTCAAGTGTATTTTTAACTTCGGGCCCCACACTGTTAATATGCTACAGGCCCCGCACCACCCTAATCCGACACTGGCTTCCAGTGTTATTGTCTTGGGCCTAGATTAATGCTCTCTGCTGCAAATACATCAGTTGGCTCTTATTCTTACAGCAAACAATATTGCAATTAATTCCATCTTTGGATAGTTTAACTGTGGAGTTTCCTTAGGTAGCTGGTAATTACATACTTTGATCATTTACAGTGATGGTTCACATTTATCTGATTGGAATTACTAAGAAGTACCCTGTGTAGTTACATAGGCTAAAGTATAAACAGTTGTGATTTTGTTTCATATGAAGTTCTTGATGAAGAACCAAGCCTCCCATGACATGTGTCTCAAAGATTATCAGTCAACGTCCAAGGCAACACTCTGCCCTACAACCCATACCCAACTTTGTTTTTAAGGCATTTTCAAATTTATATTTATGTGGTTGTTTCAGATACACCAGGGTTTTTTTAAGCCATTTTAGGGACCCGATTCAGGTCCCTAGAATTGAAAATCGGGTCCCTACAATCAGAGAAAATCATCATCGGGTCCCTAGAATCAAAGAAAATCGTGTCCCTATAATCAGAGAAATCGGGTCCCTACAGGTTCACATCAGGTACCTAACATTTTTCTTAAAAAACCCTGGATATACCATGCTAATTTCTGAGCCACAGTGGTTAAGCTGGCAGTTTCACCAGAAAAACATGAACTTTACTCCTAATGGCTTTTGTGATTTCCTTATGTTCATTTCGGTAAGTTTAATGAGCTTTTACTAAAAATCAAACTTTATAATTATGTAGAATAAAATTTTTGGTTAATTTTCACAAACCTACACTCATTCATTGTGTTTGATAGAATAGGATCAATTACGAATTGCAAAATCATAGTTTGCAATGGTAAAAACATGACACTCACTCTTCAGGACGTGTTCAATCACCAACTCCTGCTCTTGGTATAAAAGCATGATTTGTTTGGGTGAATAGTGCATAAATATAGATGACTGGATGACACACATCCACTGTTGCAATAGCTTTTGGTACGCGAGTGCTATGCATAACATGTTATAAAAAACAGTCAAGTTCATTAGTGTCTACTCTTTATTAGAACTCCTCTCCTAGTAATGATTTCTGGTGAAAGCAAACAAACTGTGAATCAACACAACTGCTTTGTTTTAGCTGTCAGACAGTCTTTCAGAAAGTAATGGTTAAGGATGTCAGATACTACCAATGTTGAGTATGAAACCGCTGATGATTTTCATATCACCAAATCAAAAATTTCTGCTTACCCACTGATGGAAGATTGGTCCATCCATCCAAACGGCACATGCCATTTGCACAGGAAATAGCAAACCATCCAGAGGCAGCAGCATTTGTTATGAAAATCAAGCCAAGTGAAAACTTGTACATCCGATGAAGTAATGTACTATGAAATATAGCTTTTTTAAATTAAAATCAAATGCATAATTGATGTAGATAAATTTCTGCAGAAATTATTGATATAACATGTATTTTCTGCTCTAATTCAATTGTTTAACAAATGTAAAGCTTGTGGCACACAACACTAAATTGAAAAAGCACATACATCCTTTAATAAAATGGAGGAATTTGAATATAACGTAGTAAATAACAACTAACAAACTACAAAATAGGCAAGAACTACACATCTTTTATAAACTAGGGCAAGTGCCAACATAAGATTTAGTAGGATATGAAACAATGTGGTATTCTACTTCATCAAAATTTTGTGATTTCACTGCTCTAGCAAGAGGCTATGGTGGTTTTACACCATAGTTTTAAAAGTTATTATTGTGTTTACAACTTATACTGGCAACACAATGCTGTGTTGAGCTACAAAACCATAATTGCTGGCTTTGTACTGCAACTGCAGAATAATGATCTTAATAACAGTGTTAGAGAAAAACTGAATGAAAAGGAGATTGCATTCTTCAGCCAACAATTGACACACATGCTGGTTTTTATTATATGAGACATTTCGGGTATTTCTCTCTTACCAGTATTTGCTGTAATAGTATTCACTAGTCCATATTTTTAAAGAGCCAAATAAGAGCCAACTTTTAACATTATGACCGAATTAACTCAATTTTTTTCAGTCACCAAAAAAAATTTGGTCTATGACTAAAAAAAACCTAGCATGCATGTACTTGTGGAAATGAAATTGCACATTATAGCACTGCATAAAAAAAAATTTACATCATGTGAAGTTCACTCTTATATTGACCATGGAAATAATAGGCAATACACGGTGCAGGAACAAAAACAATGTTACAGCAAACGCTACTGAAAAGTTTCCTTTGAATTTCAATTATGGCATGTTCCATGCAAGTATAGAAGGCTGCATTTCAACAAACCTAACTTTACCAGCGCCACTTTTCCATGAACAAAATTGTACATAGAAAAGGGTAAGGTTAAACCAAGTGATCTGATTTCTGAAATGTGTTCAATCCAATTCAATCATTAAGCATTTGAACAAGTAAAGCAACATTATCAAATTAGTTCTGGGAAAAAGGTATGCACACATAATCTTCACTTTAAGTGGTTGAATACATCTTTTGTGATGTTTTTCAGTTGGTCTTGGCAGAATTCTTATATTTTATGTGCATTTCAAGTGGGCCATCATGACTTTGCATCTGGCAAACAGTGGCATAATGGGCAGGTGGCAGGGGGAGCAACCGCCACCCTGACTAGCTAAATGTGAAAACCAGGCTCCTACTTACCTTATAGCTCAAGTTAATAATCTTTTTTTGCATTTTTTGTTGTTTTTTTTCTGGTGAATTCGGGTTTTAGTAAAGACATCCACATCTGGATGCACTATCATTTCTCAAAGTTTCTGATTGTTGGTTAGTGAGGCTCTTAAGCTAAGTTTTGCCCCCTCTGGCTTAGACCTCTAGTTACACCACTAATAACAAAACTTTTTTGTTGGGCCCCGCAAAACATTGTTTGTTTCTAATGACAGTTCCAAGGTTTCTTTACATTTTGAAGTATAATCTCTGCTATGTGGTGCCGCCATACTAATCTATTGCACCAAAATAGGAATGCAGTTAGGTGATGAATTGTTGAGCCATGACAGGAGTTATCTAACAATAGGCCTTTTAGCATGACACTTCAAGCGAGCTCATTAGCTGAATTTGCTGGTCATGCAGGGGTGTCCCCAGGCTACATAATGGTTGGGGCAAGTAGCAAGTTTGGTGCCCCTATGTTTGAATTTAAGGTCTTTCGGGAGCAAATGTACTGCAATGAAAGCAGTACTTGCGGCATTGTTGGCGTGTTGGCCTGGGACATTGTGCATTCCCTTGCCCCCATTGGTATGCCCCTGAGTCAGTGAATGTCCCAACAAACTCATCATCGATGTCACCAACTTTCCCAGAAAATGCAGAAAAATCAATGATTTTTAAGTAATTCACTGCATGAAATAAAATAGGTTGCATCATTCATTTGCAAAAAATCCCCAAATAGAACAAGTTTCCTGTGAAAACTTTCAATATATCCAACCAATTGAGATGTATCTGTATTTGGCTTCCTACCTTGCAATTTCATGTTTAGGCTGTTCAAGTGATTATAATGTCTGTCATAATACCAACGAACCAATTAACTTGTCATCATTCAACTGAAGCTGGTATTTCTAAGGTGTTATTTCTGTGTCACTTTTGAGAAAATACAATTTTTCTTTATGCAAAGAAAATAAATATTTCAATGTTTTGCCTGTACATCTTCATATTGGGCACCCATATCTTTTAAGAACTGGATGAATTTCCAATGTCTCTGGGTTCTGTTCCCCCTTTTAATGATGTTGACTATACTGGTAACATTAATCATAATGTCACTCATCTGCAAAAGTTTGCACATATGTATTGCTTCCTGATGAGTCCATACTTTTGCCCTGTCATCTCCCAGCAGATGTACACTATCGACACATGCACATCTCTCAAAACCTCCATAAGAATGCATCAACGATTTCCACAAAGGTGTTGCACTGTATATGTCGATACCTTCTGTAGTCCCATGAAGTGGAGATACTTCGAGTAGTTCTTTGCAACCAGTAAAATGTTTGTCAATGGTGTGGATGAAAACTAAATGCCACCTAATGTCACTGATGGCGATACTTTCATCCAAGGCCAGAGACAAGTACTTGCACTTTTGAAAAACTTCTTTCAGTTGTAGAGATACCCTATTCTGCCGCTCTTCTTGCAATGAGGTGATGAGGTAAAGACACATTTAAAAAATTTTGGCTAGTTTTATTTTTTATCTATAAAAGGGCTATCGTAATCACACATTCTTTTATAATTTCCTGGCCCTGACAAGCTTTCTCATGTTTAGCAAGTGTCAGCACAACTTCACATGAAGTTCACTGCAGCTGAATCAGGTTTGGCAAAATGAAATCTTTTCTTTCGCTTGTTGCAGTTGCCTTTAATTCTTTAAAAATAGCTTCCCTAGAATTTCTTTGGTATTTCACATATGCTTTCGCGGGTGGTTGGTGCTGTAATGCCACTTTACATTAAACTCCTTCAGAACAGATATTTCTTATAAGCACATTTGACACTGTGGCTGGCCATTGTAATTGGCAAAAATACTTTTCTTTCCTGTTAGAATTGAACTGTTTTCCTCTGACACTTTTCTTTCAAAACTCATTTTTTGTTGCAACAAAGATAAAAAATAAATGCATGCTTAGTGGTTGCAGAGTACGGCAGCATTGTTTCCGCACCTGCTAACAAAATAGGGTATGGCCCCCTCTGAGGCATGCGAGTGTGGTGCAGAAGAACTAATTGTTGACCATGTTATCTTCCACTGTCCAATCCATAGATCAACTCATGGAATGCATCCCCTGATGGTCCTGGCTGATGAAACAAAAGAATAGCTGCTCAACACCTGTCCCAAGATCTAGTGTGGCCAAGCAGTAGATAAGACCTGGCTCAAACGATGAAGAAGCCTAACCTGGAGTTAAGCTATTGCAACGTCACAAATTGTAAATACATATTGTTACCCCCATAATAAGTACATGTTGACCTTCACTTTGATGCATGTGCAGCTTTCTTGGGCTGTGTGGCTAATAAAACGTAGTTATGATTTTGTGTAATACGGCATGTAGAAAGTGTTCGCAAGCCAGATGTGAATGCAGACCATGTGTCAGAGTTTGGACCACGCTGTTCTAAACTTGTCGGCAAAACTTAGTATGCAACTATGAACTTAGGTAGCCTAAGCAAACAAAAGCAAGTTGTATTGTTGCATCATACATTTGCACTGTAGGCACATTGCACAACAGCCATTCGACAAGGCTGAGAACGTCAAAACTAGTATACATGGTTCATATCATTTTAGGTTGTGCAAAAAAATATACACTCTCAAATGAATTGGGTAATTAGAAAAAAAAGGTTAAAAATCACTGATCTAGCAGCTTGAACTAAAAACAAAATGTAATTTTGACGTTGGTACTGTTGATGGCATTCGCAAATTACTCATGTAATTCATTTTTACATCATTTCAACACATATACTGCACACAATTACTTACTTTCGTCGGATGTCTATTTCCCAACTATGAAATAAAGAAATCATTCTGAAGATGCGAAGTACTCTGTTTAAGCGGCAGTATGATATTAGTATCACTTTTTGCAGTGAAGTAAGACTGGTAGCAAGGATTACAATCTCTAAAGGAGCATTCATTATCAAGTCCATCAAAAACAATTTAACATTCATGAAGTACTGCTTGTGTACAAGACTGACTATATTGACATTTGTGCTAAATTGATCCAAGTAGCTCTTATGAAAACAAATGAGCATATCAACCAGAAACCTGTATAAACAACAGTTATTAAACTATGAAGGCAGTGACAAGGACAATAGGTTTTTCTTTGTCAAAAACCATTCATGAATAAGAAAGGTAAGTTTTGCAGTGTATTTTAGTGTTGGGCAAAAGCATATGTATCAGAATGGGAAAAAAACATTACTTGTGCTACTTTTTTTACGCTCAGTGGAAACCTTGCATTTCTGACAAGAAATTTTTTATTTAATTCAAATCAACACTGATACATTCAAAGCATCAACCATAGAACACTAAGTCAAAAACTACTTCTGAGCAGACGTAGGTACCAGACTGCAACAAAAATTGAAGTTTTAAATGAAACTTCAGGTTTAAGATATCAACATATGGTTGATGAAACACAAACCACTTGAAGTTGCAGGCTGTCAATATAGGGAAAACTTAGCATATACAAACAATAAATATTCTAAAGATATACATTAAAAGAATGATGTATGTTCCTATATCCACTCATTTTGAAGATGAGATTTTTTATCAGGAGCGGGCGGGATAGATGACTTGAAGGCACATCCCAGTTTCTATTGATCTACGTCCATTATATAATCAACAGCAAAATGATACCGTTCCAGGTTTTGAAAGGCATCAAATTACAGTGATAAACAAATACAACAAAGTAGCCATGAACCAATACCATAATTTGAAGAATTGCTTTGCTTGTAATTTACAACTTTAAGTAATGCTCATGGTCACAAGGAGTTTAGGGTGCACTGAAACACATTCTTGCTCGTCAAACAATAACACGAAAAGTAAGAAATATAAATGAAATCATGTTGGATTAATAAAACACGTTCTGTCTTCAAAACAAGGTAAACAACAAAGAACAAGATGTTTGTCTATTACATTTCAACATTTCGTAAAACAATGAAGAAACCTACCACAGATCCATAACAAATCCAAACACATATAAAACAAAATGATGGTTGAAATAGCACAGCTGATATATTGTCAGTGATGATGAAGCAGCAATAAAGATGATTGTGATATGGTTCCAAAAGAATATAAATCGGGATGAATAATTCAAAACCTGGAATTGTTTGTTATTAAAAGGCAAATACTTGAAACAAATTTGACCACCGATCAATTTGAACGTGTCAAATTTGCAACAAGATTTTAAAACTTGGCAAAAACTTAAAACAACACGAAAATCACAATGAAAGCATATCAATAATCTATATAACCAATCTGGATATCTATGAAAATTGTGGCTGTGTGCACAACTTAATTTTGGCATGTATAAATGTAGTTCAAGCAGCTCCTCTTTGGTGCAATGACGTGAAGGTACTTTCCACATCAGGATTCTTTCATAATATCATATACCAGATGTGGCCAAACTGTAGCTTGCGAACCGCATGCGGCTCTTTGATCTTTCTGAAAAATTTTGCAAAGTGTAGAAGAAATGTTGTAAAATGATACCGTGGTAGCTAGCCTGCCATACAATATTACTTTTGCAGTCGTTCCAAAAAGACTTATGATGTCACACACAGAAGTGTAGATTGCAAATAAATTCATGTTTTTAGATTATATGTTGCGACTCTTTGTAACTTAGGTTTTATGGTATGCGGCTTGTACATAGAGCAGGTTTGCCACCCCTGTCATATACAGTAAAACAAATCAGTGTTTAATCAAGGCATTCATGATAGTTGACTTCAGCCATGTTGCTTAACACGTTCCCAGCCATCTTGCATTACATGTTGCTTAACATGTTCCATTCCATGGTACGAGAATAATTGTACTTTCTTGCCAACGCTTGCCTGCCGGTGTATGAGTACACGTACTTGCAATTCTATGCCAGCAGTTCCCTCCAGCGAACACGAACTCACGTTTGGCAAAGCAGGATGCCAGAGGTTGCTCAAAAGTGAACCTCAAACCACAAACATACCTTTCATCATTGGTATTCATAGCCAAAGTGGCCAATAAAAGCAGGTATCTGTCGTGGAAGGGCAGCTTTTGATATCATTTTTTCAGCACAAAATTACACTTAAAGACTAGATATCGACCTACGAATTTTGCGATGTTGCCGAAGTAATATATTGGCAAAATTCTGCTGATATACAGTATATCGGCAATAATTGCTCATAAAAGCCACTGCGGTGGTTTTCTGCACGGAGCGTTTGGAAACCCAAGTTGCTACTTTGTCGATGATTAATTACCCCAAGTTCTCTGTACAGTTCCTTAAGACAAGCAGCCCTCTGCCTGCATCATGTAGTGCGCAATATTCAGACCACTTTGCAATCGTCCCACTAAACCGGTCTATGACATAACATTTGCTCCCAGGTTTTGCGCGGTAAGCAGATGGCTGCCTGCGAACAAGGCTGTGGTTTTTGACTACCTTAGTGACCCAGGTTTGCGCAGAATTCCATGATATATGCTTCATCATTGCAGTGAAGTATTGTCTTTCAACTGTGGTTTGAGTGTTGCAAATATCGGCATCGATTATCAGCAATGAAAAAGAAAAACATCAGTAATGGCCCAAAAAAGCCTTATTGATTGAGCTCTACCTAAAATCCAATCAATCAAACTTGATTACTGTAGTAGGGCTAGTAGCCTAGTGCAACAAACTATTTAGAACAGACAGTGGTATTGACCTCATTGTCGAAACACACAAGGAATGATTTCCAAATTATCATTGCTTTTGGTCACAGCTCATTCATTATATCACAATCAATGTTTGTTCTTAGGAACATGGTGCTGAAAAAATACTTAGCTTGTCGAACATTCAGCAAATGTCAGCCATACAGTAACGAGGGCTGTTTATCCATACGTACATACACTTACAAAATCAAAGCTGGCAATGAAGTTGAAACGTACCCGCATTACTTGGCATGACGCTGAGGAAGGCCTAAACTTATTTGATTTAGTGGTAACCTAGTAGGTGAAAACAGCAGATAAAATTTAGGCCAAAACTGCAAAACAAAACAACTGCAATTGGACACTGTGCTCTCTCGCCATGATACGAAATATTACAAAACAGCTCTGCGTGTGCGTGGCAGTGTAAGAGCTTCTGACAGCTTTGGTTGCATTGGAGCTGGCACTGCCAGAGGAGGAAATTCCAAAACACATACGTTTGACACAATATCAATTTAAAGTGTTCAAAAATGTGAATTGTTTCATATCATTGCGCAGGTGCTATTTAGACAAGGCAGGGTTGTTTGGTAATAGTACTATGCAACATTAGTAGGGAAATATAGGTTGTTACCTGTTTCAAACCACCAGCATTAGAGACCTGCAGTGACAGCGTTTGATATTTTATCATTCGTCTTTTATGCTGAGTAGCATACCTGTGATACAAAGGGGCCTGTCATGATAGCCAAACAAACCCCCTGGATGTGCCCCTGAATAAAAATAAGCTTGGCCAAAGATGTGTCATTGTTGGTAACCTTGACCAAAAATGACCAAGACCAACCAAAACTTTCAACGTTGGTATCCTTGGCCACAAATGACCAAGACCAACCAAAACTTTCACCATTGGTATCCTTGGCCAAAAATGACCAAGAAAAAACATCGTTGGTATCCTAGGCCAAAAATGATCACGAAAAAACAAAAAGTTTCACAATTGGTATCCTTGGCCGAAAAGGCTCAAAAAACAAAACTTTTGGTATCTTCGGCCAAATATGACCAAGAAAAAACAAAATCTTTTACCATTGGTATCCTTGGCCAAAAATGACCTTTCACCATTGGTATCCTTGGCCAAAAAGGCTCAAAAATCAAAAACTTTCACTGTTGGTAACCCTGGCCATTTTGGCCAATAAAAACAAACTTTCACCATTGGTAACCTTGGCCGAAAAGTCTAAAAAAACAAAAACTTTTACCTTTCGTAACCTTGGCCAAAAATAACCAAGGTTATTTTTTTGAAAATGGGTGAAATTCACATGGGGTCAGTGTTCGTGTGACATACCAAAAGCGCTAGCATTCCAGTGTAGCTTTTAAAGTAATGAACATTGCACAACTGTTTTTATTTGTTTCAACTTGTTGCTTATGTTCGCAAGAAGTTTGGCAACAGAAAAACGAAAAAAACATCTCGCGAAGAAGCAGCTCCACTGAGATTATTGGTATTTTTACTCTCGCAAGAAACCCTTTAGGGACCGCAGAAGCCGATATATTGACACTGCTGCACAACTTTTGTGATAACTCGCAAATCTCTAAAATTATGTCCACCAGTAAGGTATTATACGAAACGTTTTTTCACCGAGCATATTTTGAGGTATTGGTGATAGCTTTGTGGCGTCATTGGTGAACTCAAACAGGGGAAACACTGAAAAAGCGGAGTAGTCAAAACAAAAGGAGTGGATATGTTCAAAATCCCATAGAATAATCTACAAACACGTTAGAAAAATTCATTCGGCACAGAAAATGTAGGCCAGGACCCAAAGTTTGTAAAAAAATTTATAAAAGAATTCCGCAAAATTTTTGGAAAGTACCAAAAATACATTTGTTGATTTTTAGAAGAGTTTTGGTCATTTTTCACATATAAAATATCATATCTTCGCTTCCAAACACAAAAATCTGAAAGTTGCAGTACATTTTCACATCTGTGTCCTACAACATCCTACCAAATTTGAGGCAGAAGTAGTGAGAATAAAAAATGTTATACCAATGATCCAAATAACTTCTGACAAGTTGCTGAAAATGGAAAAAAAGTTCAATGAAGCATTTCAAAAAGTTTCGACTTTTTGTTATTACCGGTAGTTGCATTTTTTCATTTTTCTAACGCTGCACTCAGAAATCCAGTATCGGCAGTGATTTTGATGTGAAACCAAAAAAATTGCTGTTTTCAAATTGCCTTTTTTGCTGTAACATTGTTTTTACCCAACCCTAGAACAATGGTAATGACTTGGTACAGTCCTTGCAAGCATTCTAGGCCAGGGATAGTCTTGGGAAAAAACTAAAATGTTGGTGTGAAAATTATTTTAATCCTTAAGAACTTTCCCAAAAGGCAAGAATCAAAGCAAAAAAGCAGATTTTCTCAGAAATTTCAAATGCAAACATACATTTCTGTTAGACCCATCTGAAAGATCTCATGAAAACCTTTCTTGCAATGTTTTACCTGTCGACATACCTTCGGTGGTTCACGAGTTATTGCTGAAAAACTGCCAAGGAAGACGATAAATCGGCTTGTGTGGCCCAAACTTTAAGCTATGAACATTGAACCTATGTCTTTGTTTTTTCAACTTTGTGCTTATTTGCGCATGAAATTTAGCAACGTTGAAGTGGTTGGTAGGATGCAAATTGGAAAGAAAAAGCATCTTACAAAAAGGTAGCTTCATTTACAACATTGGTAGGTTTGGTTTTCGCAAGGAACAAACTTTTGTAGTAATTACAGCATCAGCCAAGGCATTGATGGGTTTATATCTTTCCAAGGAATTAAGATTGTACCAATGTTTGTAATTTTTCAAATTGTTGCTTGTTTGTGCACAAAACATGGCAATTTTGAAGCAGTTGATAGGCTACAAAATAACTCATGAAAAGGCACCTCCATTGAGAACATTGATTAGTTTGAATTCTGAAAGGAACAAAAAATGCAGTAAATACAGCATGAACCAAGGTGTTGATGGGTTGAAAACTTTCCAAGCAAAGAACAATGTACCAAACACTTTAGGTTTTCAACTTGTTGACTATTTGCTTATGAAATCTGGCAAAATTCATGCGGTTGGCAGGCCACAAATCAAAAGAAAAAAGCTCATGAAAACGCAACTTCACTGAGACTGTTGTTAGGTATGATTTTTGCATGTATCGGAATCGCAATGAATGCAGCGTAATTGGAAAATGTGATATTTGAAACTTTCATGAATATTTGAAGCACTGTGGATTGCATGAGGGAAGGGTATAGGCAAATCGGCAAGCTGACGTTTGATCTGCAACAAGTGCTAGACTGATTCATGCGCTCACACGCACCTGAGTCGACGGTAGTGCAAATTCTTGCAATTTGACAACTTTTCAGGGGTGTCCTGTGAACGTGTGAAAATTTTGAGGACAATTGCCAAAAAACATACCAGTAGGGAACGTTTGGCAAACCAATTCACCATCCAGAAATGGAACGTGTTAAATTTTTAGGAAATTTGAGAGTGTAAACCAAGCTCTTAATAAAAAGAACATGAAGGGCTTTAATGAGTTATAAGGTAAATAATTAAGATACACTGTAGTTGTGTGGAAAATATGGCAAACTATCACAACCCAGTGATTAGGAGTTAGGTTTACAGTTTAACCTGCAGTGTAGTAATGAGGTTAGATAAATTCAATTTTTCTAAAATTTGAAAAAGGCAATGCAACACCAAAACCCACTTCTTAAATTGCTGCATTTAACCCACATCAAAAAACATCAAGGCATGACGTAAAATGCATTATATATTAACAGTGTTATACTTAACCCAGGATTTTGCATCTCCATCACGTTGTGAACCATCTGCTCGATGCTGTGATCCTTTACGAATTGCGATTTCATCATTAAGCTGCTGGTTGAAAGTTGCTGAACGTGTTCCATTTAGCTGCCTATCCTGAAAAGAGAAGATCATCTGAAAAGCAATTACAAAATACCAGAACTTTTTTCTAGTTTAAATCAGCTGAACAACATTTTCAAGCAAGGCTTTTCTGATGACAAATTTCAGCAGAATGATGTGGTGAAGGATATTAAAATCAAAGCTTAAAAGTGGGTTATGTTTTGTTGCCTTACTGAGGGCCTTTTTGGACATTGCATTCTACTTCTCTTAATTGTTTGAGCGAGTTCTTCAAACCACTTCTTGGCCAAACTAGAGCTCGGGGCAGGTGTTGAGCAGCAATTTGATTGTCTCATTGTCCAGAACCATCAGGCCATGCATGAGGTCGACAGATTGGACTTGACAACATGGTCAATGGTTTGTTCTTCTGCGTTACACTCACAGGCCGCAGAGGAGGCCATACCCCAATTGTACAAGCAAGGGCAGAAACGTCTGACACTCGTGCAGAGGTGGTTGAGCCAGACCCAAGCTGTTCTTGGGAGGGTCATTCTGAGGCGGTGGGTGCCAGTGTCGAGTATGAAAATGTGTAGTCTTGTGAGGTTGTCCGCCCACTCCGCACTCCATTGGTGATCCACCCAGTGCACCACATGCATGTTGTTGTTTTCAGATAAACTGATGAGTTGTTCTGCGGCGGGTACAAATGGGTGTCTTGATTTAAGGTGTTATGCATTTACACTCAATGGACAAGTGAGCGCTGAGTGGAGCAGATGTCCAAGCTCCATGACATGGCACGTTAGAGACAGTGTGGCTGCATTGTGACGAATCTCAGCAGGTTGGATACCTGAGATGATGGGAAGGTTGTCTGCTGATGCAGGATGTTCATGCACCCAGGCACAATTAGCAAGGCATTGTTGGTGGCGGGGTCAATAAGACAGGTATGAGAACTGTGGTTCCAGGCAGGAGCGCAATACTCTGTGGTTAATGCACCAGAGCTATGGTGGTTATTTGCAATGTTGTTTCTCCAGAACCCCAACTGGAGCCAGCAAGCTGCCCCAAGAGCGCGACATATGATGTCAGCTTCTTGCGAAGTGACTCAAGGTGTTGGCAATTCAAGAGCGACCTGTCTAAAGTTACTCCGCGGCACTGGTGTAGGAGGTGGGGATGCAAG
>JGI24022J15233_10000314_pt1 | contig 27868 bp, 16 predicted proteins | sample Ectturendosymbi2_FD_15233 | JGI IMG/M metagenome (IMG submission 15233)
ACNTGAATAGAGATATGTGCAAGTTTGAATCATCGCAAAAAGACGAAAGCAGATGGCAGTCGACTGATTCCTCGAAAGCATACAGAAATACTAGTGCTTTTAAGTGTATTTATAAGAAATGGCCTTTATAAACAGATAAGCTGCATTTCTACTAGTTTCAACAAATTATTTTTATTGCAAAGCATTTTAATAATCAGAAACAAGCTGAAATAAAAAGTCAAAATAATGTTCTAATTTTTTTATTCTAAAAATGTGTTTATTTCATCAGGCCTTGGGTTTAAACTGGATCACATATTTCTAGTTATATGTTCAACTCAAAGATGAGCTCTTTGTAGCTAATTTCACAACCACTAAACTTGCTAATTTTGTAAATTTAACTTCATGTTCAACTCTTGAGGCTCAGATCAGCTTCAGTATCTATCAAAAGGAATTCTTTCATAGATAAGAATGAGATGCTACGCTATACTTATAGAAGATATATTTTTCCTAGTGAGTAGGCATCCTTGGCTTCCTGGTGTACATGAAAACATAAATTTATGCAACACACGAACAGTAAAATTTTGCCAAAAATAAATATCTTTATGAGAAGGATGCAAATCTAGCTGCTTACTTTACAAAGGAAAGAAAAATTCCACTATAGGATCAGCTAAGCCAAACAAACAATCCAGTGTACAGTGATGTAACAAGCAATGCAACAATGCAGAACACACCCATATGATTGAACACATTTGTAAGAATATGTTACCACAGCCATGTGGTGGGTTTATGGATGGTCACAAGCAAGCAATAAGCCTTAAGTAGCAGATGGTAAACTGTCCTAATACCATTTTATTGCAAAGTAATTTATTTGTTTATTGTCTATAACGTCTTCACTGCAACATGCGAGGCTTAGGCATACATTGCAATGATAAGCAACACACAAAATAAATACATGAATGAACACAGGAATACATATGTGGAAACAGTAGAAAAGTATATGCTTGATGGTGCTAATACACTTACTTTGATGAAACACAAGCATAAAGGGCATATGCATTAACAACGTCATCACAATTATTATAATGTGGTGTTGCCTTGCCTTGACTTTTCAAATGTACTGATTTATAAAATGCATGGGAGTGATTGGAGGCTGCGAAGGACCAGGGGTCATTTAGGCTGCAGACCTCCAAAGGATGAAGCTAATTTTCATGTAAGGGGAACTGTTTATAGCATTTTTATTGCAAACCGCTTGAATAATCAGAAACAAGCTGTGGAATTAATACAACAAAGCATTAAACCGCATTGAGAATAAGCAATATATCACTACAGCATGAAGCAATAAATATCATGTCTTCCCAGATCCTAGAGTATAGTCAGCAGCTCAAAATCAAGAACAAATAAAAAACAAGGAGCTTTGCAAGTAAGAGTTTAACACTAGCACTCTGCAATGAGTCATTGAATGAGACTACTTGAAAAGTTATGCTGGTTCATAGATATTCATACCACATTTAACAATTGTAAAACCAATATGGAACGAAACATAATTTTGTGACAATACCTATGTATATGCACTAAGACAGGATTACTAGTCTACAGCAATAAACTATATAACACTCTAAAAATGTGGTGAAATGAAAAAAATAAGAAAAGAAACCAAAACACTAAAAATAACAAACAATTAACTATTCAAGCACAAAATAACAGAACAAGGTTAGAATGCATACCAATAAGCAAAACAAATAAAACCAACATCCTTCGTTGTCAAACAAATATAACAGATAAAAATAAGGCTGCAGCCTTAAGAAAGGTGAAGGGCAAATCAAAATGATTGAGAGCAACCATGAAAAAATGGATTAAAAAGAACATTAAAGAAACCATGAAATTAACATGAGGAAATTAAATTGAGAACTGGTCTAGCATAAAAAGCATAAGTATGACATTGTGAAAGAGAAGCATGACTGTATTTTTCAGACCATAAGGCACACTTAAATCTGTTAATTTTTTCAAAACTCGAAAGTTCGCCTTATGATGCAGTACATCTAATGTGTGGATCTGGTTGTGCTTTCTCATCTGAAACGCGAATAAGGACTGAGGATGCGTAATTTTACGTGAAATCGATTTCTAAGAAAATCATTGCTGTTATTTCCTACTGAGTTAACGAAATAATTTTGTCCTTTGTGGTGTGAAGTGGTATTGGATACATGTGAGTAGGTCATTTAGTTGAAAGCAAAGCAGAACACACTGGATCACAGAACCATCATCACAGACAGCAGCAATGATAACCGATTCATTGGTGTTGTTTCAATGAAGTATAAAACAAATAAAAAACAGAGTGCAATTTGCAAGAAGTTGGCCTTGCAAGTTTATGCACAGGCAACAAAAACTTACAGGAAATGGTTTGGCACCAACTAGTTTGTATAGCAAAGTATATGACAGCTAGGAATTACCCGAATTTACCTACTTTTAAGCCACTTTAAATGATTGGCATGGAAACTAACTTTAATTTAATCCATATCCTGATTTGCAACAGATCTACTCAACATTTTTGTGCATGATTGTATTCTTAACAGATTGGAATTTCAATTATAGTGTTTTTTTCAATCACTTTCACATCAAATACCTGACAGCAGCTGTTAGAATTTAATGTGCGTTTGTAAGAATTTTTTTAACATATGCAGCTGTGGTTTCCATATTGCATAAGCAAAGAGCTTGAACACAACCAGTAAACCAATGATGTAATCATATTTTATGTGGAACCATTTGAAACAGTATTAATATAATTATTAAAGATTTAATTATTAGAAATTATTAATACCAAAAATGCTACTCTACATGTTTTTATTCTGTAAAATTATGTATAGCATGAAGTTATTTTTCTCTACCTAAGAGATTAAAATCAAACAATAATTCTAAATTTGCTATATATCACAAAAAGTCCTGGGAAAAACTTTTCTCATTGTAAAACTAATGTCCACAATTGGTAAACAAATGGTTTGTTTTTCAAGGCATGTAAACGGAATTTTTGTCATTTCAAGCTGCTATGTATTGTTTTGTATGTTGAACTTGCATTTTGTCATAATTTTTTCCACCATTATATTTATGAACATATTTTTGTGGGTTGCAGATTTTTGCATAAATTCACTGATACTAGTTGTTACCAATAAAGTGAATTGATTTAATGAAATGGCAGACAACAAAATGACTTGCAATATTGATTGGTGATTATTATCAGGACTTCATGCCACCTATAATGAAACACTGATTGCTATGGTAGTCTACTGATTTTTTATGTACACCTGAGATTGCAGAGTAAGTTACTGATTCGTAAAAGTTCCCAGCATTTCAACTTATTATGATATACTAGTATAGTGAGTATGGTAGCATTTTGTGATAAAGCTCAAAAAAAGTGTTTTTTAGTCTTAGTTTTGAGAATCTTAGGAAGTTCATAATGTGGTTTTACTGCAAAACATTAGTTGCCATTGTGCATTGTTTTCCCATGGATGTCTTAGTGGAACTTGTATGACATAAAAATACGTGTTCGCGTTGTATAAAACATTTCCTTTCTATTTCTTTTTGTTACTTGTGGTATGACTTCGTGCTTTCAACAGCTTTGATTCCTAATCTGATTTTCATAAGTTTTATAAGGGGAATTGTTGTCAGTGTTCCCTCTAAGAAAATTTATACTGAGCAAATGTTTGTTTCAGTGAGCATGCAACTGCACAGCCATGCAGATTCACAACCGGTGATGCGTTTTAATATGTAAAAAAGCTATGCGTTATATATACAATATTAAATTTGGTTGTTGCAAGTGTGCAAGAATCAGATTTCACTTCACAGATAGTCTGTTTGTAGTGCACATTTGCACAATTGTGCAGCTTAGAGGGAACATTGATTGTTGTGCTTGTGGGAATTATTAACACCATGTGTTGTTATGGAATCAGTTTAACAATTTTTTATCAGCTTACTTCAGACAATCATCATGGCTATGGAAAAGCAGTTTGTAATAAGTGATACCCACACCAGGGCAATTACTGCAGTTGGATTTCATCCTGTCAGAAGAGAGATAGTTGTTGGCTTTGAAGGTAAAAAAATTTTTGAATTTTTTTTAGTTTAGCAAACAAAATGTTCTTGGTATTCATAAATCCTGATTTTTATATTAAAAACTTTTTCAGTATAGCTTGACTGCTTTTATAAGCATTTCTGCTTTTATGAACATTTCCGTTCATCTTGCTGCAAAACATTTCTGCACACCATTTGCAATTTCACAATCCCAGTGTTCAAAATAAGTTTCACATTTAATTTTATTTTTAGTGTAGGAGAATTATTATTAGTGTCACTTCATTGAGAACTTCAACTAATGACTAGATTAAACCAAAAGTGCAATAAATTACCAATGATTATGAAGGGAAAAGGCTCATTAAACTGCATTGGTGCCATCACAACATGAAACTACTTTCAAAGATAGTGAATGTTGTGCAAAATAAAAATGCAAGCACTGCTTTTAATTTTGTTCAAACCGTGAGTTCCATTGATTACCTGAATTGAATTTTACTCAGGTTAATTTCATAATTGTTGGTATAATGACTTGGTTTCAAACAAACCTATTTATGAATCTGACAGATGGTGTGATGAAGTGGTGGGAACAAGACACTGGCAAGCACATGTTGACAAGTGCAGAGCATCGTGGGTGGGTAACTGATCTCAGATATTGGACAGAGCAAAAGCTTCTTTTGTCTTGTGCCAATGATGGAATGATTGTTGCTTGGGGTGGTGGTGGGAATGTGGTTGACAAAATAAAGGTAAAAGTTTTGAAAAAATGAGCTTTTTGTTTGATTGATTCCTATGAAACTTCCTTGTCCAGTTATCACCAAATAACACATGGATTTGTCTTAAGTACTTCCTATTACACTGGGGCAGAAAATTATTGTGAAATGCAGGAAGACTACTTAAACATTTGGTACCTGGCTGAAGAATGGTTAGGCACACTTTTATATTCACAGCATAGAATTTTTTACTTTTTAGAAAGTTCATGGGGTTGGCATGTATATCTCTAAAGTTTACAGCCTCATTGCATTATGCTTTTCCACTCTTGTAAAAAATTTGAAAGGTTTTTATGATGATTCAATATGTATTTTCATTATATAATTTATTAAGATAGTGTTTCGAAATAGCAGTCTGACTGAAGTAACTATTGCTGGCAGAATAGCATAGTGCGATTCCAACATAGTATTATTTTATGTACAACCAGGGATATAGATTGATTGATTGATTGGTTTATTGTTTCATATATGTCTCAATTGATAAGCAGAAACAATACAAAGAGCCATCGCTCAATAAGGAAACCAATTGTCAGTGAATATTAGAGTAAATTAAAACACAATGGCATAATAACAGATCAATTTAAGCAAAGGGTGTTGCTGTGTCATGCAGGATTGGTGAAAGACCATGTTGGTTATCTAGTCGACCAGTCCTATTTATCACTTTTTGAAGTGTTGAAGAACAACAGATGGAAATCAAATAAGCACGGTAAAAAAAACAAACAAGCAAACATAGAACTTGGTGGCGTAAATTTACAGATAAAGAGAGCATGCCTATGCACACAAGGAGTGGATCAAATTTAATTGAGGAAGTTTTTGGTGTAGTCATAAAATGTTTAAACAAAGAAAAAAATAGATATAAAAAAGAATAATTGATGTGGCACAAAAGAATAACAAAACAAAAAAACAAACAAACTATGCAGTGTAATTTTATGCGAAAATAGGATGGGCACAGGAAAGAATGAGAAGCGAAATTAAAGATACATAGAAAATAGACAAAATTACAATTTCAAATTACTGAAAACTCTCAGCATTTAATTCTTGATAAATGAGCTATTGTACAAATATATAATTATGTGTCTTTTTATGTAAGAAGTGTTTCTTAAATTGCCAGTTATTGTTAAAAGTGACAGAAGACTTAATACGGTCTGGTATAAAGACCACACTTTTGGGCCAACAAATACAAGGGAATATTTTGCTGAAGAAGAGTTAACCCTAGGTAGAAACAGGTTGTTGGAAGCGGATAGTCTTGTGGAGTAAGAATGAATTGACCTGATTGGAGTAAAATAGTCATCAAAAATGGTTTGAAAGCTGTTGTAATAAAATTGCATGAATTTGCCTACTGATAAGGTAAAAAGTTTGGGAAGGTATAAGATGTTTAGGTGCTGGAAAGGTTCTTCCATTGATGCTGTTTTAGTTGGTCTTATTAGTTTTATATCTTTATTTGGTAGGGCAGGAACACATGCGAACAGCATTCACACACTGTTTTTGGGTGTGGAAACACATTCATACATTTCTTTCATGTTTTCATTTGTGGTGTAATGAAAATGAATACTTCATTAAATACTGATTTAAAAATGAGTTTGAAGTGCTGTTGAAAATGGCAAGTTTTGTTGGGTGCATTCCCACACTTTTTTTTAGCACTACACCCCCCACATCAGACAGCGAGCTGCAAAATGCCTTGACAATTAAATTCTGCTGTAATATGACAATCTCACAACAATTACTGTGTTTCATTAATTGGTGTATAAAATACATGGGTTTACTATTTGTATTAACAAATTCAAGGTTTCCATAAAATGGGCTGCTCTGGCACTGTTATTTTTTCTCTTTGCAGTGCTATATGTTTTGCGTCAGGCATTAACGTGATCAGCAATTCTCACTAATTTTCAGTTATTTTCTTAGTTTGGATATCCAATATATGTCATGTGTCTCGTTATAAGAAGACAACAAATTATTCTTGGCATGAATGGTGCCGTTCAACTCTACAGTCTGGATCCACAAAAGGAGTCCGGTCACATTATCGACCAAAGAAAACCATTTGTCGCCAAGCACCACAGCGACATTGTGCCCTGTGTAGTTTGTCATGAGTCAAGAATATACACTGGAGGGTAATCATCAGATTTTTTGTTGTATATTAGCGTGTTTACTCGACTGTGCTTTTTGACGAAGAATGCGCATTGTCAACACCAACAAAAAATAATTATATTTTCGTTGCTGCCAAAAAACTTCTTACAGTGTAACATCTACGAATATGTCCGTTTAGTTATTGTGTTGATTTGTGTCCGAGGTGCTTCTGTTTCAAATTCAACATCCATCGAAAAGTGGTAGGAACCTTCATGGCCGATGATATTATGGACACACTTATTAATTTGTAATGCAGATTTTTAAAAGAGACATTGCAATTTTGCAGTAGAAATTTTAGCGTGATGTTAATGATTTCACAGTCTATTAAATCTGCGAATGACGTTAGTTCGGCTTTTTTATTTAGTGGCAAGACAAATTTTTAAACAACAACTGTGCGCGAGTACCTTTTAGAACAGTGAAACAAGCTTACAAGTCCCGACTGAAGCAGCTTTTCTGATGTTCTCAATATCAGGCAAAACACGTTTACGGCCGCACGTAGCTTCAACTTTTGGATTGTTGTTGAAAGTGATGATTTCTGTTTGTGAAACTTCATTGCATTTGTGTTGTAGCATGATGTCTACGAGGGCTGTAAAATAGCATGAAGCTCTTCTCACCGTCTCACACATTATACCCCGTTTTATAATACCTTTGTTTGGCAGGTACGATGCGATGTTCTGTATTTATGATGCAACGCTATACCCAGGCCGAAAAGGTCTTGACCTGATACACTGCAACAGAAAAGCTCACGAAGCTGGCATAAACTGTATGATATTAGTGAAGGACAATGAAAACAACACATGGTAATTGCCTCATTCGAGCAATAGGTGTGCGCTGCCTACATGAAAAGACAGCTCTGGCATAATATTTATTTTTGGCGTATGTAAATATTCGCACTATGTAGCTTAAATGAGCAGCGTAGTTCTATCACCAATCTCACCTTATTATTTGACTAACTAGTTCTCGTTTGACGAATTCGATAGGTCTTTCCTTGCACCCTACAGTATTGTTCGCTTACCTGTTTAATCTGTTCAACCTTTTCAATAATATGTGAATTAATATAGCTTTGATGAAGTGTCTGTGTCTTTTTTTTCAAATTTTTCTTTCAAAATCTGTTGTTCATTTTTTGCGTTATCTGGTAACAGATAATGATTCTTTCATAAGAAAGAGAAATTTTGATCTTTGTTCGCATACCTTTGGATATTTGTTTCTGTTTGTCAACAAACTTTTTGGCGTTTGTTTTTCCTGTGTAATTTTGTTAGTTTAACACTATTTTTCAGCAAAATCAACTCTCGTGTTTTGTAGGGATCACGTAACTATCTCCAGATAGATCTTTCAATGTTTTTTTAATGAAGTTGTGAATAAACGGACTTAGATCCATGAACTAGAACTGACTAATGCCGAATCCAACATGCATTTCAGGTTAATCACTGGTTCCTTCGATCGCTCTGTCAAAATATGGTCGCAAGATGGCAAGCTCAGGCACAGGCTGGAAACAATATTTCTGAATACAATCACAAGCTTATGTTATATTCCACGAGCGAAAATAGTATGGATAGCATCAGGAGCTCAATATGCTACACTGTTTGATCCGAAGGCCGGGGAGAACGTGAGTTGAAGGAGACATATCAGGCACTAACCGCGCTTGCTGTATGGTGGCTACAACACAAGTCTTCTTTGCGCTGACCAGGTGTTTTGTAGAAGCAGATACATGTATGTATAAGGATTTCCTAATGAAATTTCCCAATTACTAAACAATCTTCTCAAGTTTGTTCTAGACCTTTTCTCCCAGGCGTTGTATTGTTTCAGAGGAGACGTTTTAATTAACCAGGCCTATCATGCCCCGAGGTTGCCATGCGCATTGTGTGTGTATCGACTACAAGTGTTGTTTTCGAAAGCTTTTACGTCGAGCGTAATGTCGGAGATCTTAACTGAATCTGTGCAGGGTCGTTTTTTTTGCGTAGTTCAAGGACACTGCGTACCAGGGCTGTGGAACCGGAGTCCAAGCAATTTTGGTTGGCTGGAGCAAAAAGCTTCTGGTTGGTGGAGCTCGTGCTTGAAATTCGGGTTTCGGTTCCACAGACATAATTCGGGTTTCGGTTCCACAGAAATTCGGGTTTCGGTTCCACAGACATAGTTTGTGGGGTAAGCGAGTTGTACAAATAAATACAATGTTTTTTAGTTTTTAATGGACCGAATTGTTCTGGAGCCGGAGCCAAAAATTTTAGATGTTGGATTCGGAGCCGAAAAATTAAGGTGCTTCGAGCCGGTGCCTGAAATTCAAGTTCCGGCTCCACAGCGCTGCTGTGTACAAAGGTTTTACATTATTCGTCTGTAACGAGCTGCCTTGTCGACTTTTCTATGAGTTTCTGTTTAAAAACGCAGGCGTTTATATAGTTGTCCAATGCATTTGTTCTTAGCCCCTGCTGCTCAGGTCATCTTGCCCAAACTGTACAACAGCAGTTTTCAACTTAATTTTACAATTAACGCTTAAAGCTGATACTTTCAGTGGCTAATCTTTTACGCGCTCTATCGAAATCTGCGTGAACGTTTGCATTTTTTGAGTAAGGGGGAAAAATTTCGCCGTGCGTGCGTGCGTGACGTGTAACAAAAAGTACTTGGCCTGGATTCCTTTAAGTGTTGAGGTTATTTGGCGAAAATTGGGAATTTCAAACACGAGAAAGAAACCATAGCAATTGCAAAAACGCCAGGGCACCGAAAAAGCGGAAGGTTATCGAGTCGTTGTCCCTTGACTGGTGGATAAGCTGTATAGCAAGCCAAGGTTAGATCGAAGTGGCGTATACATGGGAAGCAGCTGGCAGATGATCAACACAGTTGTGCTGGGTCGCATCTGGTCTCTCTCGGTGGACCAGGTGCTCAGATCCACAGGGATCTGGGCGTGGCAGAGAAAGTATAAACCCAGCTAAAATGAAACTGCCCGGGTTGTCATAACCCTTTCGCATCTGGCAAGCTCTCCAATTATTTTCAGCGGTTATGAAGGGTGACAAGAGAAACTAATTCGCTTGCACATGTAGGTGCAACCAAGGCCGGTGCTAGGAATTGTGGGGCCCAATTAGAAAACTGATGGCGGGGCTCCCATTCTATTCATAAGTAAAGGTCCGTATGTGTTTTCATTTTGTGTAGTATGTTCATCTTTAACCAGAAAAATGAAGGCTTGGTATGCTAACGTTTTGAAAGACTATGAAAGCTTTGTTTAATTATTTTTTAAAAATACCAGATTTAACAAGTACAGAATAATGCTTATACACAGGTCTTTTAGAAAAATAATTTTCAGGCTTTTTATTTGCCGGGTATTTGAGCATATTTTCAAGGGCAATGATTTTAACAATGCCATTTTCTGTGGATAGCATTGCCAAATTCTTTAGTCTCTCTTGTGAAGTTGTTGATCGTAAGTATGTTTGAAAAACTTCTTTCAACTGATGAAACTGTTACAGGCATTTTTAGGTAAATCCTCAAAGCACTAAAAGCATTAAGAATGCTGTAAATCGATTGTGTACTAGCAGGTATTCAAACAAAGCATGAGGCGTAAAGATAATGGAAGGAAAACGATTCCCAAAGCTTCAAGTTCTTCAGTCAACAATTAGCTATCAACGTCATTCGTTTTTTTCGTAACTACATCTCCATCAGTACCCTGTTTTATTGTGATGACTGTTAAAGCTGCTTCAAGTTCTGGGGGTGTAAGTGCAAGGAGCTGGGGGTGTAAGTGCACACCCAAAAGTTTAAATTGTCAAAATTTTGGTAAAATCTCAAAACATTCGGGAAAACTTTCGACATTTTAAACAAGAATTGAAATTATACTTTTGTTATTGAGTGTGTAAGTTTATTATATCATAGAAAGCACATTGAATATATAAAAAGACCAAGCTGTTTCTAGTAACTTCGTGTTTTAATTTGTGAGAGTTGATAAGTGGCTCACTTGAAAGTTTGGAAAAAGAAGGCACTTCGTTTGTGTGCTTTAATTATACACTGAGGTAATTGAGCATGCTGCAGGGCACCTACTTCATATGAAAGTGCAGAAAAACTTCTTAAAATTTTAGCGGCAGTGTTTGGATGAGCCATTTTGCCATGCTGTTTGTTGCATATAAGTGAAGTTGAACCGACAATGTTGTGAGACTCACCGCACAGTCATAATACGATACATGCCACATATAAGTCTCCAGAGAAGGAAGCAGCTTTAGGCCTACCCCAGCTTGGTGTGAGGTTCCTTGCCGACAGCAACAGCTGGAATGTTAATGGAATGCTGAAGTCCAGAACTGAGGCAGATGCTGAAGAGTACTGCGACAGCTGGTTTCTGACAATGTTCTCGGCACACCCTAGCGTATTTTTCTCAGTAGGGTTATTTAGAACGAAATTTCAAGTACATTGCCAAATATTCTACAGTATTTAAGTCCACGGTAACTTTATAGAGAGAAATTTGTAGGGAGCGGAAGTTTGTCGCATACAAGTTTTTCGGGCAAATTTAGGCAAAATCTTTTGCATCACCAAAAAATGCCTGCTCCTGCACCTACGCTGCCCTTACGCGTGTACCTAAAAAAGCTTGTTGCACTTCAATGTACCGCACTATCGGCTCGACTTAAGCGATGTCTTTCCTTTCCAAGTTTGCTGTTGTGTTTTGATTAAAACAGCTGGTTTATGTCTTTTTTCATGTATAAATTCAAGTTTAAAATACGGAACATTGCTGATCTTATTCGGGTCGTTTTCACAAAATTGCTTTATTGACGACCGATTACTAATAGTAACCGTCCGCCTTATGGAACAAGTGTAAAACTTTACAGGTTACAGAATTTCTTCCAACGTTTCAATCAGGATCGGATGATGAAATCGCCCACAGGCTGCTGAAACTACGGTATAATCCGGAATCCGGACAGATAGTAGGTGCGTTTATCTATGAGCCAGGCGTGTTTTGCGGATTCGTGTAATGGGGGTGGGGTTCAGCTATGACATACTTGTTGGTTACAATTGTCTGGTTAATATACGTTTTTCAGGTACGACCAACAGGCGTCACCTCCACGTGTGGAAATTTAACAGCGCCGGTTGCTTGACTGCGCTCAAATGCAACCATGCCATTGACAGCGTTGCGTACAGTGAGTTTTGATTCCACTCGTTTAGGTGCATTGGCGTATTTCAACTGCATATGTATACTCATTGCTATTGTAAAACATAACCGCGAAAAATGTAGCTGAGAATTTGAACCGCCGATTGCTAAACCTAAATGTATAGAGACGTAACATTGCCTCTAAGTACCTTTATGTTATGTTTAGCTATAAGGTTCGTACCTTTATGTTATGTTTAGCTATAAGGTTCGCTATCTTCAGTTGCGTACAATTGCTGCTCGATGCACAAAATTAAAACCCGAATAATCACATTTCGCTCAGTTTATTTTCAGCTTCCCAGAGCTCTGCACTTTAAAAAAAAAATGGTGACCACTCTTGTTGCATTGCATTCACACAGCAGTTTCCGCAAGCAACGCTGCAACAGGTTTCCAGAGCTTCTGTGCGATCACGCATAGCATCTGCAAAAATATGCATAAGTTTCACAAGTAAACACAATGCGTTAAGTCTTGGAATTAAATAATAGTAATGCGTAACGACCGTAGGTAACGAGCCACTACATTCGGTAAGAAATGCTTGCTTAACATTGTTGAAAAAGGGACTTATTGCCCGGTCGTCGTCGCCCTGGTATAAATTTTATGTTATATTGCAACTACTTAGTAAATTGTGTACACAGCGGGCAAAGTTCCTATGCTACTATTCAGTGGAGCAAGCAACGGAACTGTTTACAAGTGGGAGAGGCTGCAATCAAGTCATTTCATGTACAGGTAAGCATCGTTTGCGCATTACTGGGGAGAGCCGGTGCTCTCATACTCGTTGCTGCACGCACTTGGTGTCGTTTGATAAATTGAAGATATGCTGCTACCTTTTAGTACTCTTGATAAATTGAGTTGCTGCAATCCCGTTGCTGATCCTTCCACCATTCCATGTGGTCGTGTTGATTAAGTCATGGAGTGGCAGCAATGCAGGTCGGTGCTGTCATCGGATCCGGGCATGACCTGGTTGCACCTTTCAGATGTAGTAAATTTGTCCATTGTGACAATCACGCTTTAACTACCTAAAGAAATCAAAGAGCTATTAATACCACTTCGCACGCACTAACGGAATGGCTGCAAGCAGTGGCGTAACTAGAGGTTTGAGCCAGGGGGGTGGCAAAGCTTAGCTGAAGGGGGCGATGTCCATACTAGATAAAAACGAACACCCCGAAAATACCAGTTAAAGAATACTAAATATCATATAAAGGGGGCCCAGTTTATACATTTAGCTTGCGAGGGGTAGGCTCGCCCCACTGCGCGCCCCCGTCAGTTACGCGCCACTGGCTGCAATATTTAAAGTAGAAAGCGTGATTACAACAATACTTCACTTACATATTCATTATTCTGCTAAAGACATGCCATTACGTTTGTTGATACATGCCATTACGTTTGTTGATATGTCTTAAGCTTTGCAACATAAGCCGACCTAGCTTTGTCGAATTTTATTTTTGTATGGTTCTGAGGAAGTTTGTAAAGGGATTCCCCTAAACCAGGTGTGTGAAACAGGCGGCCCATCATGTACGAAAATCCTAATCCGACAGTTTGTTAAAAAACTAATTTTTCGTGTGGCCCAGCTAGATGTCTGAAGTTGGTTATATGGCCCACCGACAAAACATGTTGCACACACCTGCCCTCAACACTTATAATGTAGCTCGGTTAGAAACAAAAGGTGCTGCGACGAGGCTTAATGAACGATGCGACTGCACTGCAGCATGGAGCTTCTCACGCGAAAGGAGTCAAAAGACAAGCTTGAGAGCATCAAAAAGGAACGCGGCTTGGTAATGAAGAAGCCAAGCATGATTGGCTTGCGGACAACACGAGCTACTCCCTCGACGCGCTACGCTTTCAACAAAGCTCTTGTTGCTCCGTCTTCACTTTACAAGAGGTAATTTTTTGAAGCTCCACCTGATTTCGTTGGTGACGTCGTGACTGCAGCGATTGAACAAGTGCCACGTTATCCGCAACCTAAACTACCAAAAACAGGCGGCAGCAGCAAGCAAGCCCGAAGCCAGGTTTGGGGGGTACAAAAACGCTTGTTATTGCTTAACTTTTAAGTTTAGATGAGACCGTTGCGTTTGCATATAGTTGCACAACCAGCACTTAACACTTAATGAGCACAGGATATTAAACAGCAATACATCAAATAACTCAACTGCCATCCTCCAAGTACCTCTGGAAATCTTCCCGTGAACCTCTGGGGGTTCGCGAACCTCAGGTTGAGAACCACTGCACTAAATATTATTCCACGTAACCCACACAACGCTTCCCTACATTTTAAGTATAATCATACTGTAAGCTTACTTGGAGTATCCATACGAGCATATTTGGTAACGAGCATATTTGGTAACGTTTGAGGTAAGAATTGTGTGTACAGATTTGAGACTCAATTATTGTTAATTACAATTACACGACTTCTAAAATCTCAACTACAATTCGTTGATACCACATTAAATTACAGTTTGACTCCATCACTGGTCACATACATTTACTCCATTGCGCAAGAGCAACATGCGACCAAGCCGTTCAAAGCGAAAAAGAGTACTATCGGTTAAACTTTACGACGTAGATATTTGAACAACCGTCCCGAGGTTACTGTTTTAGAAACACATCACGAATAGCACAGTGAGGTCCTGGCCTCTTGCACAAGAGTTTACTGTTGCCAATAGCGGGTTCGATTTGATTTGACGGAAATACCGCTCAGACATTTAAAACACGAACTTCCAAATTTCAGGTTGAAGCTCACAACGGCGCAGCCAGCAGTTACTTCACAGAAATAGGCGACAGTGGCATTTGCGCTTTGGGAACACCAGAAGAGCGGTTTTCAGATAAAACCCCGCTTCTTTGGGTAGTTCCTAAATGACAACGCCAAACGGAGACACAACTCTTCAGCTTTATGCACGCCACGAAATAGTTCTTATTGAAGACATTACTGAGTGACCGCTGATTCAATCTATAAATCTTCCATTATTCGTTTTAATCATTTGTCGTAGCAGTTGTCTTCAAATCACGGAAGGTTCAACCGTCGGAAATCGAGTACCATCAGATCGGCAAAAATGTTAAACACTGAATTCAGTACCAATAGCTTTCGTATTGTGGAGAGTTTCCATATGGTACAATGTCTGCAATGACGCATTAAAGTTGTGGTGAAACTTAATGCAGGCACTTAGACATGAGCACCGCTTGTCTGTGGGTAAAAAGCTATGTAACTAATGTGTGAGATATAATCGACAATCGCTGCAATTAACACTTAAGACGGTATCAGCATCATACATCACTTCTCGTTAAAACTGTCCCACAAAGAGCGAACTGGCAACTGACAGCACCTGGTGAGATGCAAACTTCCCAGATCAGGTTTGCCGTCCTTTGTTACAAAACCTAATCCGTGGGAAGTTCATGACCTTACAAGGCTATTCCGTGCCCGAACTGCACCGTTTTCGCAGCCGATATTATTGCGGGTCGGGCTGAACTCCAACAAAGCTCTGTGCATCAACTGGTCACAGAGCCTTTGTGGGGAAAGTTCATCTCGTCCACCAACAGCTCGCTGCAAAATGTCCTAGGTATGCTGCAGTATGAGCGCGCGAAGGAAGTCGCGGACTGTTAATAAATCGCGCAAGTTTTGCAGCGCTTGCATGGAGGTCAGGCAGGTTCGATCGCAATCAGAGTTCGACCCCTTCCATACTAGCGACACGGCCAGTTGCAACAGTAAAACTCATGGCCACTTACTACATCGACCAGCACCACTAGCGAAATGGCTGAAGCCTGCTAATTCTTTTTGCTCGACAACGAAATCAGCTGCGTGAGTCGAAGCTGTGGTTTGGCATCTTGCGGGTGGCAAGTGACCCAGCCAACCTTTAAGATGTTCCAGAACACGACCTCGACAGGATGTGATTTTTTCGGTGTCGCAGATTAAATGGTTAAGAGTACATGGAAGTGGCGTATCGGCGTCTTGGAACGGACTTTCACTGGGCAGGTCGAGAACGCTGACCTAACAAGGGAAAGTTCATGCCAAAAACCCGAAGTAGCATTACACTGCGGTGAAATTTTTAATATTGACTGCAAATACTGGAAACAAATTGCTGTGCAAGCCTCTGTAATCTTATGGTCGAACCATACCGCTACGTACTCACGCCGGTGTAACCGGATGAACTCTGCATGATAGGCTAACAGTTCTTGAAAAGTTTTAAAGGCTACGAGTAGCAGTTCTGAAGTTTAAACACATACTGCACTGCTGCGGCTAACGTCGTGGTGTAATGATGCTAGCCAGAATTGCCGTTTTCAGCCACAGCAAGAACTGTTGGCACAACGAAGTTAGATACCAGCGCGAATTTTTTCGCTGTTCAATGTTAAGACTCATGCTTTCGACCACAGCATACAAACCAACCCATCACTAACTTTAATTAACAACGTTCTAGAAAGGTGTGTGCATGCCACAAGGCCAGCAGTCAACGCGGTCCAAAGGTCACAATAGCAGCTGCCTGAATATAAACCATCTCGTAAGTTCTGCGACACAGCTACTGTTCTGCAAAGGCGACACCGTTCTACTTTTGCCGAGCTTTTATTCTGACATCCTCCGCCCTTCATCGAACGTGCCCAACTGCAGTCCGTCGTGTTGGCGTGAGAAAAAAAAGCAATGCAACGCCTCGTTTGCGACGGTGCGCACCAACCAATCACAGCTCTGGAAACGTCAGTGACTTCTGCTTCCAGGCGCGAGTATCAACCTCGAAGGTAGGTAAGGGCGCCACGCTGAAACGTAATTGAAATTCTAATTCGCAAATAAACTGCTGCTTTTAGCAGAAAAGACGACATCTGCTCTTAGCTGAAGAGTTCAAAATTTGTAGTGAAATCCAACGCTGCTGTTGCAGGGAAGCTACTGGAAACAGAATAGTTGTGGTTTTGCGTTGATGAACTTCCTTACGCAGCTGACAAGTAATGTTTAAAACGGACAAGATCTCGTTATCTTAAAGAGTGGCATAAACGTTAGGAAAAACAAAACATGTTTTTTTTGTGCCTTAAATACTGTATCGTGATTGCGTCTGCGCCGAGAATCCGTGCTCTCCACTCGAATTTCCGAATAACAGTAGATTACTCGCTCTAGCGAATACTGTTATTTCGGAAGTTCCATATGGGGAGTACAGGACAGCAGATAGAGAACAAACTTCATCCATAAACGTTGGTGGTGTTACCATGTCTCTCTGCCTGCGGAAGCGCCCAGCCTATTTCAGCCGGAAATGAATTGCAGTAAGCCGTTAACCACATGTTGCCTGGAAACGCTGACGCACGTTGGACATCCTTTTGCAACTACACTGCGTTTTTGAAAATAGCGCATCATCCTAACAACTGGCACTTTCCTGCTTTCCGCTCGACGTTTTGCGATTTCGATGCACGGATCCGCATCTCTTGTCGTACCAACAGAGACTGCTTTAAACAATGTAAACCAACGCCTGCAGGAAACCTCCACTGAGTGCAATTCAAGACGAGGCCAACGTTCTAAACTGAAACAACTCGAGAACCATTATCACGCCATAAACTTACCACCACCAAATAGTCTATGCATTCAATCAACGCGCTGTTGCTTTTAGCAACGATAGATTCGCAACGAGCAATGACTGCTCCAATAACTTTCTCGTGGCAATTTTAACTTCAGCAATGCTGTGTCGAGTCGAACTTTTCAGGCAATTTCCAAACGTTTCCACGCATAAAGACTATAAGAAGCGAATCGATGTGTCCAGCGAACGTCTTCCTTTTATACGTCTTCGCACTCGCTACTTTTTTTTCGCAACCCTCCGTGCAAGTCGGTCGACCCCATTCCATTTGCTTGAATATCCCACTCGGTCGCGCCGTTGATGGTTGACTTGGCTTTGGTTGGCGGGAAATTTGAACAACTCGCTGTTCTGGATGATTTGACTTCGGATAAAACGGCGAAGAGATGTGGGATAGGAAAGGTTTGCTAAAAACATCTGTCGTTGTGTTCCTAAATCACTTATCTCAATACGTGTTCGTAATATGTTCTACCGTATTACGGTAGCCGACAGTTCACAACGCAACTCGTTTTGACATGAAACGGCATTTTTGGCTTTCAAAAAAATTAAGGAAAAAATACGCTTAAGTAATGCAAGACGTAGAAAGGGCAACTCGAAGTTTGGTTGCCTTTTATTGCGGAGAATTAATCAACAAACGAGAAAATTCGGAAACAACTTTGGGTACATGAAAACATTTAGAAGCCTACAGTTCTTATATATCCCCCGCAAAACCACCAATGGTGTCTATAAACATAGCTCATCACAGCTTGCCGATATAAACTTTCAATAAATATTGTGCGATGTAAGAATTCTGCATGGTCATTTTCACGCAACTTTAGAAAAGGTGGAAGCCACCTGTCAGCCTTATGGCTGTAGCTTCAAGAAAGTTGTGCTAATCTTTCCTACATCCGCAGCTCAGACATGGAAACATACAGTACATGGCAGAATAATCATACTTTCGAAAGAAGCGTTTCGAGGATAAACAGTTATGTGCTATTTTTGAGCATGTTTACCGTCAACCGCAACGAAAATTTATGACGTCGAGACTGAATGCAAACAACGGAGTCTGCAAACGTGGCATGTTAGCCATTCTATACATCTCGTATGATGTAAACAAAAACTTGTTCAGAGTGCTTTTGGCGGTTTTGAGTATCTTTCACAAGCGCATTTTAAATTCGTCAGTATACCATTGAAAATTTCGTGGCTTTAATTTTTCACTGTATGCATTTGTTTGCTTGTTGTTTTAGAGGCAGCAGGTGAGGCACGGCTGTGGCATAATTCACTGCTAATAGTTCGTTGTCGTGTTTATATTCCCAAAAACAAGGGTTTCATCCCAAATTTTCTCGAATACTGCTCACGACACGCGCTAGACATAGCAAGATGTCCTGTTGATACTGAGGTTAATCTGATTTAAAGCATGCCAGGCCAGGATGGTGGAGTAACACGCGATGCTGCTGAGGCTCCAAGCCGTAGATTTGCAAGGCATTCGTACCGAGAGAGAACTGCGGATCGCGAACCGGACCTTCCACGCCAGATTCCGCGAAATCGATACCCCAGTCATGTCCACTCTGACCTACTTTCGTTCTTCGCGGGCCCTTCGCCATTCGATTTTGAACAAGTAGTCGGCGGACAGGCGGGAATTCATTCCGCCTGAAAACATGACGAAAAACCGCCATATGTTTGAACTCGATCTATGTACTAACAGCTGTTGTAATGAATTACAAGGCCAAGACGCGCTGCTCCAATCGAAGGCAGGAAGTATTTCCATTATTCATGCGAAAGAGCACTTCTGTCTAAACATAACGTCGGCAGATTTTTGGCTGATTTGCTTTCTTTCGTCATTTCAGGTATTCTATGATTAAATTTCCGTCCTTTTGTGAAAAGCGAGAACCTGTAGATCTTTGCACCCGAATCGCGGTTATCGGCTGTTTTCTATTCACGTGGCTGTGAGGCCTCAACAAGGAAACGATTTTTTGTTTAATCTATTGTTGCAGCATTGCTTATCTTTTCATTGGTCGTAACATATCTGATAATGTACACCACACAAGCTTTAAAAGCTGTGTGTGCTGATTGGCTCAATCGTAACAGGACCGAGAACTGAAAATATTGCTTATGAAGTACATCTTGTTTTATCAAACTGTGATGCAGCCGTCGTAGGAACAACGTTCACCTTAAGCGAATGGCGAATGTCATTGAACTGGTGCTGAAACTAAATTGATAAAAGTGACGCTGCAAAAATTTACAGGCCTTCGATGGGGATTGAGAATGAGAGGAATCTTGTGATACATGCTTCGTTCTTTCACAACTAAACAGGACCATACGCGGTTCGTCGTAACCGCGCTAAAAAAAAACGAAGCACTGCTTGACGGCATATCCACGAGCTTTGAGCTTACAGGGCTAACATTTTCTGTGCCTTGCCACATAGCTCATAAAAGCCATGTGCTTCCTTTTGACGCGTGACGTCACCGGAAAAATGAACACACGCTCCTAATCCGCGCAACAGACCGGTCGTCCAGTTCTGTGTTGCACTGTTGCTTGCGGGCAGTCGGGTTGAAACAAAATGGCGGCCTGGGGGAAAACGCCAACCACGTGTTTGATAATTGCGCAATGATCCGCCCTTTCGAGGTTTCTTCTTTTCCTTGGAGGCCGTCACCCAGAGCGCTATTTGCTTTTTTGTTCCCGATTTTAAATTGGTCCTTTGAAAGAGCTTGATCGCAAACGTTGACAGTTAACCCAGTTTCGGGACAACAGCTTGACGTGTTTGGGCAAATTGAAGGCTTTGCTCGAAATTCCACTGCATTTTGAACGCTTTAAACTCGGACGTCGTTTCGGCTGACTGCCGCCAGCTGCCTGACCAACCAACAAATAAAAGTAGCGAGACGCATAATGCATTGTCGCAAACTAGAAAGACAAAAACGGTAAACAGTTTGAAGTCTTCGCAACAGCGTCAGGCGTTGGTAATCATTTCAATTCATTCTTCTTCGAAAAATTAATTGGGAGAGAAACACTACTCTTCATCTGTCACCTATTTTATGGCTTGGCTTAAATTTATTACATATCTATAACTGCACATCGTAGGAGACATCCTGCAATCCACAAGCATAACGACTTCATTTGCGCCTGGTTCATTTTTGGTTTTGTAAACCTAGAGGTTCATACCAATAACATTTGTAATTAGGTAAAGTGTGCTTTCCTTGTTTTTTGACATCTTCGTCTGCGGAGAGTTACACTGACGGGCTGTTTTGTTAAACGGGCAAGCGTGCCAGCATACGTTATTAACAATACTTTGATTTGTTTTGTGCGTTTATAAATACAGTTGCAATTTTCCGCTTGTGATTTTGGCGCTTTGCGTGTTTCGTTTTGCAAGTCGGACTACAATCTTTCTCCGCACAAGTCGTGTGTAGTTGGTGAACTATGTCCTTAAACTTTGGTAGCACGTAACTGTCGTAAAGCAAACGCACCTGGCCAGTTACTTGCTCGTGTTAAACCGAGAAATTGGCAGAATATGCGCTTATTTTCTATGAAAAGTGTTTTTTCACTGCGTTTCACCCGTCAGGAAAATGGCGAAGTGCATCCATGCATTTTCAAGATCGTGAGATAATGATTCTGTCATGGCAGATCTTGAAAATGTCCACTAAAGTTGTTATTAAGTCTTAAAGGCTTAGTGTGTGAAACACCTAATACACTTGTCCCTTCCTGTTACTTGCGATGTAGTCTGATTGGTCCAATATCCAGGTATATTATCGTATGTCAGGCTCGATTTTTTCCAAAAAGTTAAACACAGTGTCTTGGTTTAAAAAATGAACCTTACAAACTGTTTTCCTTGCTTTTCGGTTTCTTGAAATCGGCGCCCCCGATATCATTTGGCGCAGCTTGACCTTGCTTGTCCCAATTTTTCATGATCACAAAAAGCGCCGATATTTTCGCCGATCTGCCCAGTTGTCCTTGTATGTTGTTTTGCTGTCGGTCAAAGAAAAACGAAAAACGCTTGTTTCACTGCGCTACGACGCAAACAAAAATCTGATGTTTTGGATTTTGGGTACGCAGCATTTTGTTCTGCATAGCGAAACACTCGCGTTCTAAAGATCTCGCCTGCGGTCATTGAAATGTAGTGGTTTTTGTTATTTCAACAATGCACCCTCTAACAGCGCTCCGCTGTCCAGCAGACGGCCATTATGATGCTGGCGATAATTTTGGCCAAAGCTCTCTCTAAACGTATACCGAGCAACATTTCAAGGAACAAGGTTTTTATTTCTTTGCTTCGGGAATACCCCAAGGGCTTTTGACGTGGAGGAACTTGCGATCGTCAGCGTCTTGGGCGCGACTCTGGGAAAATAGTCGCGCTGTCCATACACAAAGCCACCATCCCGCAATGGTTTTTGACATTACGTTGCGAAGTTGATCACAAAGATAATATTTGGACAATGCAAACCGACTCTATTCTACATGAATCGTTTGCTTGACTTTAAATCCTCAATGATTCTTCAATGAAAAAACATTTTTCATGTTGCGCAGCGCTTACTGCATCCTAAAATGAATTCACACATGTCAAGATCGTCTTTTCGTCAGGTCTGTCTTCAAACACAATGTGCTGGCGGCAACGTTATAGCGATGGCTTCAGCGGATATTGCGATTGGTACAGCTGCGGTGCGTTAGGCACCGCCCACAATATCGTAAACGTGTGTTTCAAGCGTCTGCGAGAACTGCACGTTGACTTTAATAAGAGTTTGTCTGCTGCGTTTTCTTCCTTGCGTACCTTAACTTAGACAGCAAATCCCATGAGAGCAGCGAACAGGTTTCAGGCGGATATAACAGCGTTAACTCCAACGCGATTCTACAGTTGTTTCGGTACAGTCACGTTTTTGTGGAAAGTGAAAAACTAAGCCATGAGTCAGTAAAAGGGTCCTGCCTCGTGATCTTTTAACGTAGTTTTCAGTTAGCTTTCGTAGGCTTGTTTCTACGTGAGCGCCTGTTTTCCTTGCCCGGCCACGCGACGCACGAACAGTGTTCCGTTAATTCGTTAACCAATCGGGCGCGCAAAACTCGCCAGCTGCGTCCGATCGCTCGGGCGAGAGTTGTCGATGGGCGCTGCCGTCTTCGCTGACCGCTGCGTCAAATGTGAGGGGTCAGGAGAGGGGTTGCGCAAGAGCCTTGCCGTTTCGCTTGCCTCTCACGGACTCTTTTTGTTTTCAGCTCGAGCGTGTCTCTGCTTCGCTGCATCTATGTGGAGCATCTGGATCTTCTGGTGCTTGCCTCGGAGGACAACAATATCTACCTGTGGGGCTTCGATCACGAGGCTGTCAACGCTCTTAGCCATCTTAACCCTGTGATTGAGGATGACAACGAAATGGACGAGTAAGATCGGTTTAGTTTCTGGTGTCGGCTGACTTTGTAAAAATTAACTGTGTTTGTATTTCGGCGTTTTGTCAACGAACTGCTAGTTTATAAAATATTGTGAATTAATTTATTATTTTCCTGTTTTCAAACAAAAGTTTTTGCTTTTCGGAATTCGTATTTGTAGGGAAGTTGAACGAATCCTACTTACAACTCAATAACCTCGTGTGCCGCATTTGTTTACGCTCACACTTTGATATGTTTTGTTCCTACAAGCTTTTAGCCGATGCACAGTTTACCATGAATGAGTTTTACTGTTCTTGAACAATTTGCCATCAAAACGAATCTTGGTACTCCAGGAAAATTAACAACCTATGTTTTACAAAAACTTGCGCTGACCCATTTTGCTTTGATCCCACTGACAATAACCGATATTTTAGCGCACTGCGCATCCAGATTTTTCCACAAGATCTTGGCGCGTTTTAATTGCAATCGAGCAACTCGGCAGCAGCTGATGAATTAGCGGTGAGTGGGAAAGCAGTTGGTCGTCAGAAAAATGGCTTTGATCACGCAGTCCTCTGCTTTGTTCGATCTGACCGTGGAATGCACGCAGTCATGATCTGGGTCACCGACGTTCCACATTTATTGAAAGCACGCAATCCGATCGGCTCCTCGTCGCTCAAGATTTCTATCGTAAAACGAAACGCGAAGACACATCGTGGCACGAAGAAGTCACAGAGATGTTTACCACAAGCGCCTGTGTAACTGAATCCACTTCGTCCCAAGCTTCCCTGGTAAACACTAGGCATAACTGGGTGGGAACTGACTGTTTTTTTTATCTGCGCTTTTTTACTGTTTTTTTTTATCTGCGGGAACTGACTGTTTTCTTTATCTGCGCTTCGCATAATTCCGTCAATGTGACACTCAGATGCCTAGTACGGCCGCATGCGGCAAAGGAGTCTTAAAGGGATTTTAAACCGCAATCAACTCTTTGAAGTCCGTCTTTGAAATCGCGCCAGTAAGAAAAGTTTGTTATTTCTCCCGCCTTTGGTGCATGTCAAGGTCAAGCAAAACCGACAAATGTTCACGAGAACTGCGTTTACTGCAAAGCTCGACGTTGGAACGATTGTATTTTTGCTCAGACAGTGGGCTGGGGAGCGAAATTTATTTTGCCTCGGGCGCGTGTGTTAACCTTGAGACTTGAATGGAACCTCAGGAAAGTGAAAGCGCTTCTTTCGCCATACTGATACAAACCACCGCGGCCGCGTTGCGGATAACGCCGCCGACACACTTCCGAGCGAGGGTGAAATGCGACATGTGGCCCTCGGATTAGCGGCAAACTGTGCACGCCTGTTTGTTCGCTGTTGCAGAAAATACAACATCTTGTTGGATCCGAACCACACGAGCGCGACCCCGCGCACGCGCCTGCCGAGCGGCCAGGGTGAAGGTTCGATCGTCAGCGACCGCATCAACAACAATCTCGTCATGGGCAACGAGCAGGGTGGGGCGGACGCGCACAACGCACAAGCGGGAGACTTTATGCCTCCGGAAGTAAGTGCTGTAAGGAACACTGTGTTTGTTTCTTAAAGAACAAGGGCCTTGTTTTTTTTATTTTTGCCATGCGTTGCCTTTTTTGCTTTGAACGCAGTAATGATTTGCCTTTGCTCTTGTTGCAAGAAAGTGTCATGTTCCCTCGGAATCCCAGAAAGCTGAAATAGGCCACATGTTAAATTGCATTTTTAAGTTTTTTAGTCCAACCTCAATTTGGTATTTTTCTCCAAACTGTGAATTAGCCGCCAGTAACTAATTGCCACAAGGATCACAACCCCTTGTGCGGCACCCACCTGCTGACTGAACAGTCAGGATTCGATCCGTCCTCTTTGTTTGAAACCTCGTAGTATTCTGTCCGAAACGATGACTTTATTGCTCCATACGCAAGAAGCAGACTTCTTATTCCCGCTGTTTGTCGTTTGCAACATGCATCCTTGAGCGATCTACAGTGTGATGGCCCACTGGTGAAATTACTATGTAGCTTTGATCCTGCTGGCAATTTGGTTGCGGTTAAATTATTCTTTATTTTTCACAATGAAATGCATTTCATAGTCGCACGCTGTGGTTAAGTATAGCTGAGACCGGTAATATGCCGAGGTACTGACGGTTTCGGTGCCTTTACGGGATCAATGAACCCGACACTATCGGTGTTTGTATTGAGACGACGTACCCTTGCTGACATTTAGTGGATTGCTAATTGATGCAAGCGACATCAGGGAAAACTGCAAGTTCACGCAATATAGACCGGGAAGTTTGTTGTTTTGCTGTTGATATTCATTAATATAACTTCACCTGCAGTAAATGCCATCCTGCTCCATCTGTGCGCAGTTTTTTTGCAGTAAGCCTACAGTGAAAACCAACATTTGTCCTTCGTTTTGTTCTACGCCATGGAACAATGTTTGAAAAGCAAACTTCATGTGATCGTAATTTGCCATAAATATTTTATAATGTTTCGTCTTTGTCGGACAGAGATCGGTGGTGAAGAATTGTTTACAAATTAAGATTAAAAGTGTAATGGAAGTCTCAATTTTTGTTGACAATAAAGTATAATGCGTCTATGGAATAAATATCATACGAATATTTGAATGCTGTTAGTTTATTATGGCCGCGAGCTATCTGAAATAATTACCAACAGTATTTCGTTGGCCACTGCCCGAGGATAGAAGCGATTTGAAGAGACGTTTCAAGCATTTTGCTACGTTAAAGACTTTCTGAATTTGTCCCAGTATTTCATCTGATACAATCTTCTTTTTGCAAGTTTATGTGATAGAGATGGGAGACCAATGGAAAGGTTTTGCAACGGACAACGCTACATCTGATTGTCATGGAGAGTAATTCCTAATGTTTTATTGCACTCAATAAACCATAAAATAGTTTGCTTTTGCCACTGAATGCTATTTGCTTCTCGCTGCTTGGCGCAGAACCTGCAGGAACGCATCTGCAACGGTTTCACAGCACTCCGTATATTACATGCTTGTTCTGTGCAGGCGCCCGCGTCGCCGTCAGGTGACGTGATGGCAAAGGACTCGGTCACCAACAGAGTGGCCGGTTACATTTGCAAGGATGTTTTGCTGGGCCACACCGCCTGCGTCACGGCCCTGGCTCTCGTACACAATCAGTCTCTCTACACAGCAACGTACTTGGTGAGTTGCGCAATTGCTTCCAGGTTATGTGCACTAAAGTACGTGCTTCGTTTTTCGTGAACGACTACCGCTGGCTTTAATCGAAACTGGAACTCTTTCCAATCAGTTTTAACGTATTTCGCGTGTTTTATGCGCAACCAAACACTTTTCCAAGTGGGGTTTTATTCTTGACCCCTACAGGCGAGTACAATAGGCAGGGACGCCGGAACAGCGGTAGCGGGCAGGGGGGTGGCAGTAAAAAAGTTGAGGGCATTGGAAACTTATTTTAGAAAATCGTTACCAATTATGCTTGCTTCTGTTCAACAATGTTGACCTCAAAAATAATAAAACGAACTATACACAAATTTATTTCAATTCGATCTTGTACCATTAAATTACCTATGATGCTGTTATGAAAAAGACACCTCCGCATTGTCCTCCTTTTGAAAGGTCAGTGGGGGCAATGGCACCGCTCTGTGGCGCCCCTGCTTACCGCTATCAGCAGTCACTGCCTCGCTGCATTACCTGCCAAGATGTCTGCGTTCAACAGTCAAACGCGCAAAAACTCATCAGCTATCGTAATTTGAAGTGAACATTAGAAGATTTGTTACCATGTTATTGTTACACAATAAAGATCAACAGTAGAACAATCCGTTTGCAAGTTTGGCAACCGGCCTCTGCAGGCAAAGGAGCGGAGCTCATCACTGCATGACACCAGAACAGGCTCTTTTGCGGTGTGAGTGTCATTCTGGCAAATGAACTTACTGCAAGAATAATGTCAATCAATGGCTATTAAGCTGCTGACGTCAGATTTTCTAGAAAATTTAGGTTCTTAGTCCCAATTTCCAGGTGACAAAATGCCCGTTTTGCCCCCTGCGGACGCCCATGGTTTTGACATACCACGAGTTCAATAGTGCGTGCTTGAGTTCAGTGTAAAAACGCACTATAAAAGTTCGCATTTACATGTTCAGCAACAATGTTGACCTCAAAAATAATAACAAAATCATAGAAAACCATTCTGAATTTTGTGTGTGCGCGAATATCTGCAATAAATTTATTTCAAGTCGATCTTGATAAATCATGAATTACTTATGATACTGTTATGTAAAGGCACCTGTGCCCCGTTACCCCTCCTTTCAAAAGGTGAGGGGCAGGTGCTCCCGTAATGCACCCCCGTTCCGGCGTCCCTGACAATAGACACAGGAAGCTATTTTTGCACTTAGCATTAAAGAGCTTTCAGGAAAGTAGCAAAACAACAAATTATTAAGTCCTCTTACATGCAATTAACCACAGCGCTCATAAACAACATAAAAACCTATGTTCTACGAAGTGTAAGTTTCAGAAAGATACTGGTGTAGCAAAATTTTGACTGATTTCTCGCAGTTTTGGCACGTGAAGCTATTCCAACACGTTTAGATATGCTCGTCAAACCTCATGAAAAACTTTACCCAGATTTCAGCTTTGGAAAAAGTGTGTACAGTATGTTTATAGAAGGTGTTTTGAGATTTCTTGCTAGTTTCCAGCTTTGCTTGCCTCTGCCTCTCAGCGTGTTGATCAGAAGTATCAGCTGACATGTCTGCTTGGTTTTATACATGTTCGACTCAGAACCGTCGCCAGAAAGTCTTCAATAGGGGGGCCTTTACATTTGTGTAAGTGGGCTTGACATTCTGAAAACGATAAAACTCCACTGATTTGTAGTGTTTCGTGTTTCAATTTGGGGGGCTTGGAGCTTTGTTTAAGGGGGATCAACCTACCAAAGCCCCCCGTGACGACGGAACTGGTTTAAGGAATATATTTAGGCAGTTGAAGAGGTTG
>JGI24022J15233_10000317_pt1 | contig 27828 bp, 18 predicted proteins | sample Ectturendosymbi2_FD_15233 | JGI IMG/M metagenome (IMG submission 15233)
AAGTCGCGAGCCAAAAACAAACTCTGCAAGGTATGGCGGGTCGTACTAATTTTCCATCAACAATTCCGTTCCCTTTGCTGTTGCTAAATCTTGGAAATTCATGGAATTTTAATCAGATTAACTCGTGATTTTCACAGTTCGTAATGAAAGCCCAAAAATGCGACACAGAGCACATTTATAGCACAATGCGGAAGGAGGGCAGATCCATAAAATATAATACCGTAAGGCTGACCATATACAGTCACTACAATTTGGTAAAGGTGCTGTGGGCCAGATGATTTTGCTTCGCGGGCCGTAGGTTGTCGACCCCTGATGTAAACAAAGAGAAAAGTGGAAGAAAGAAGACTAGAAAATACGACAGTAGTTATCTCAATTTGAACTTTACAGTCGCAGAAACGGAAGGGTTGAGCATCCGCAATGTGTTATTTGTTGCAAAGTTTTAGCTGCGGAATGTATGCCACATGGTAAACTAAAACGCCACTTAACAACAAACCACAAAAACTTATCTGGAAAACCACGCGAATTTTTTGCTCGTAAGTTATCAGAAACGAATAAGCAGTCGGTTTTATTTTCAATTTTTGCACACACCAGCCAAGGCACAGCTTGCGTCTTTCAAAGTTGCGTACAGAATCGTGAAATGTAATAAACCGCATACTATTGCGGAAGAACTCGTGCTTCCTGCTGCCCTTGACTTAGTCTCAACAATGATTGAAGAATCAGCTGTTCAAAAACTAAAAGCTGTTCCACTCTCAAACAATACTATTTGTAGGAGAATCGATAAAATTTCGGAAGATATTAATGATCAGCTGGTAGCGAAAAAGCGTGGAAATGAGTTCAGCTTACAGTTAAATGAGGCAACAACCAGTACCAGTAATAAAATGCTTACTTGCTGTGCTACGTACGCTTTATTGATAACGACGACAACATCGTTGAAGATTTGCTCTTTTGTAAGCCCATTTTAACAAATTGTAGAGCACATGAATTGTTTGCAATACTGAACAATTTTTCTCAGGAAAATGAACTCGAGTAGAAATACTGCGTTGGTTTATACACTGATGTTGCCCGCGAGCTTTGTCTGATCGTTTTGGCGGGCTGCAAACGTTGGTGCAGGGCGTTGCCGTCAACGCAAAATGGACTCACTGCCTACTACACCGTGAGGCGCTGGCTTCGCAACAGCTCAGTGGTGACCTGAATGGAGTGCTTGAAGTTGTTGTCAAAACTGTGACATTCATCAAAGCAAAGCCGCTTAAAGCTCGGATTTTCCAACGTCTTTGCGATGAAGTAGGAGCAGAACAAGTTATTGTTTTATTGTAATGCAAGGTGGCTTTCCAAAGGTAAAGTTATTTTACGTGTGTACGAATTGAGAAAAGAAATCTTCATATTTTTAAAAGAAAACCATGCACTTGGTACTACCTTTGAGGATGAAGTTTTCCTGACTCAATTGACATATCTCTGTGATATTTTTAAATCAAATAAACCCTTTCATTCCAAGGAAAAGATACCTTATGCAACTCCATGACAAAATTACAGCCCTTGAAAGAAAACTACAGTTGTGGAAAACTGACCTGTTGATAAATAACGAGCAATGTGATAGTTTTCCACATTTCAAATCCCCATTAAACTCGCAATCTGGCAATCTCTCCCTGCAGAATACTGATGAGTGTAATATGAAGACTGTGATGTGTTTGCATTTGGATGCTCTAATCTCGCATTTTGAGAAATATTTTTCTGAAAACATGGAGAAGCAGACTTGGATGAGAAAACCTTTTGTTGATGCCGCTCAGGGGTTCACATCTCTGGAAGCTGAACAATTTATCGATCTTTCTTCTGACCTCACTTTGAAAAGCATATACAAACCTAATTTACGCATTTCATTCTGGGTTAAGGCTCGATCTGAATTTCCACTTGTAGGCTGTAAAGCTCTCCGTGTTCTTGTTTCGTTTGCCACGTCATGCTTGTGTGAAGCCGGTTTTTCTGCGGTAGCAGTAATCAAGTCGAAGTACCGCAGTAAGATTGACATTGAACGCGGCATGCGTGTTGCAATATCAATCATTGCACCGCGGTTTGATAAAATGTGCATAGAGCAACAAGCTCACTGCTCACATTAAACGTTTTGCAGTATTTGCGAATAAACGCTGACATTTTTGTGCATTTTGAATAATGAACATGATTTAAATAAAATCTTTTGGTAAAACTTGAAATTTGCAAATCTTAGCTTCATTGCGGCGCCGCGAGTATTGATAAGTTTTCAAAGGGCGCCGTCAACAAAAAAAGTTTGGGAACCGCTGGTGTAGAACATTATCCCTGAGCGTGTTGTACTCGGTAAGATGTTTGAAGGGCATTATCTTCCAAATAGAGTAACTGCTTAAGGACCAGTCATAAAAATGTCTGCGTCAGTCCAAAATCCTAGATTTTTTCGCAGCCAAGTAATCTAAAATGATGACCTTAAGATTGTTCATAACTGCCTGGATATGGCGGTTACTAGTCTGATATACCATTGTAAATACATCAATAAATTCGTTTTGCTCCTGCGAAAATCTGCTGTTGTGTCGTAAACGTGTTCAATTTAAACGATTCTCAACGATATCTCAGTACCGAAATGACGTCAGGCTAGAAACAACCATTTTCGGTTAATCCGGATAAAATCGTCGGTCAAATCGAATCCGGATTAACTGAGGTTTACTGTATATCCCCACCATCTGAAAAAGTGGGGGACACTGTGTACCCCACCTAATTGCGCCCATGGTTAGTAGCATCAACTAAAAACGCCAGATCAAGTAGCCGGTTGTAATCACATAAGAGATCTTTCCTCAGGTAGCTTATTTTTATCTTCCAGAAAATCACGAGCAGCTTGTTTCAAGATAATAACAGAAACCTTGCAAAACAAAAAATCGATAAAAATATTGGAGGGGTTTACTATCTTACTTTATTACGATCACAGGGATGAAATGCGCAACTTCAAATCATCCAGTGCGCCGTATTTCGGCCACCGCTGGGGTATACGGCGGGGGACGGGGTGGATAACGATGAAAACGATTGATAACACTAACCATTTTTCCGTGACACTCGTCGTCGACCATAACCCGACATCGAGGATAGCAGTGATTTATGAATAAAGGAGATGTTGATTTTAAAATCTTATTGCAATTTTAAAGTCTGCGCTTTCTCAACACCTTTCAGACCCACACTCAGTTCGGTACAAGCACTCTACCGTCGAAGCTAAACAAGCTTATTGCCCTGACCTTGTAAAGCAAAGCTCGGTGATAGTGTATTCCTCTGGTGATTCTTCCGATGGGAATGATGTTTGACTTCAGTTCGACTTTGAGTTCGGCCATGCTCAGCTCCCAGCTAAATTCCACCATCTTGTCTCGTTCTACTTCGCCGCCCATTTTTTTCACAACGTACCTTTTTATACAACATATCAATGCTTCACTCTATCGTGCCATGTTCACTGAGTAACCGGGTTGTTGTTTTCAATGCTTTTTAACACTCCTGCAGTTCATAAACGTCCGTAACAGGGAAATAAAACTGTTGGACAAGTGCAACAACACGAATAGATTCCGCTGTCCTAGAAACGTTTGAAGCGGCGGCACGTAGTAGTGCAGAAGAAAAGTTTTGTGAAGACAGCAGTGGCGCTGTGTTGCGAGCACGAAGAAAAAAATGATTCGAATTGAACGGAAAGAACACAGCGCAGAAATCTCATTTCGTGCGAAACTATCTTTTACAATGTGGTTCACGTCGTGAAATTCACTGCATCAGGAAATGCGAAGCTTACGCCTCGTTGCCTGCGTAGAAAAAGTAAAAAATGATGGAATGTAATATAAAGTCGTTATGCAAGCTTCTTGGAAAAACTTTCTGCCAGTGCTTATGACTGCAATTAAGGTACTACGGAAATTATGCCATTCTTCGGTAATCGCAGTAATCGGCAATTTTAAGAAAAACGAATGTCAAATTGCACCTTGGTAAAAATTTTGAAATTGCGGCAAATCAGCTTCCGAGAAATCGAATGTGAAAGCTGTTATCACTGACTGTGCCATCAATGCAACGTTCTTCACAACTACTGTACCTAGCAACTGAAGTGCTTGATCACTGATGGTGAGGAAAATATTTGGCGAAAAAAATTTCAGCCCCCTACTGTATTTGGAAAAAGAGGCAACTTCTTCACTTAGTGCAGTGTGAGTTTTGCAAAAAAAAACAAAAAAACTTGCGCGACAGCTAAACACATACGTTTGTATGTGCAGGTCCCTAAGGTTTACAGTTATGGTGACTAAAAGGCATTCTTACGCGCAGGCATGCTGTTTATTCTGACGTGTAATAATAAGTTTTAGGAAAGCGCATAGACCTTAACGGTTAACGTGTTGGCTTCGCTGAACCGCATCCTTGTGAGAGCAAACCACTGCGCTGGAAGTGCAGCTGAGTAGAACACAAAGATTACTTGGATAAACCAAATACAAACACGGCGTTGCGTTGAAGAAATGCTGTTACAATCAATATATTAAAATCTAATCCATTCTTGTTTGCTACGGGAGCGAACGAAACTCGTTCTATGGGGCGCATGTGGCATGCAGATTAGAGTTCCCACTTCTGACGTGTTGAAATTATATTGGAAGATCAATGACGTTACATGATTCAGCTTCAGCACACCGCATAAACATTATTATTTGGTGTTCACCGAGGCCACATGGAGCTTAGCCCTGTAGGTGAAAGGTCTTCTCCAAGACATACCTACAGCATTTTGCTTTAAGATGTAATTCAAACTGTCAAACACGGATGAACAGCGTGGTAAATGTTTGCTACACAATCGGGATTTTGATACGCAGACGCAAGAATAAAGCAAACCTTACATCGCACCGGCGGCAACATTCTCATGCTGGTCGTTGAACGAAACTCTCAAGGCAATGTTAGCCTCTTGAGTTTCCACTTCTTCAGATAGCTGATACGGCGGCCAAAACCGTCGCCAGGAAGTCTTCAATAGGGGGCTTTATATTGTGAAAATCTGATAAAACCCCACTGATTTATAGTCTTTCACATTTCAATTTGGGGGGGCTAAGCCCACCAAAGCCCCCCGTGGCGACGGGACTGACGGTGGCCCGTTCACGCCATGTAAAAATTTCGATATATTTAAAAATACACGGGTGAAATAATTTATTTCTGAAAAAAACTTTTCAAAATTTTTTCATTTTTCAAAAAGATATTTAAATAACAAATTCTTTAAAACTTAACAAAATTTTTCTTTCAAGAAATAAAATTTCATGACGAAAGTTGTTTTTCTTTTCTGCGCCAACGACGTGTTTCTTCGAAATTTGCGAATAAACAATGTCATAAATTTACATGTTGCATGCTTCTTTTTCACGGCAGTTATTTCTGATAAATCATCGCTAACCTTGTTTTTTCCACTACATGTTGCTTTGCATTCCCTCTTGAAACGAAAATCTAATGTCTTTTATACTAATCTTTGTTGAAATCGATTTTAAATTATGGAGGTCATTGTGGTATGCAGAAAGTACAAAATGCATGCCATTAATTGGAACTGTTTGCAAGGTGGCTTTGCATTTCCCACCTTGCAGTTAGATTTGTCTAAGAACAGTGGATAGATGTCATTGGTGTAATGCGGAATACTAGACCAGGAAGCATTAGGAAAGGACATCATGCGTGCTTGTAATAAAGCTTGTAGTAGACCTTGTTGTCAGATCCGTAGGGTTCTGAACTCGCATCAGAATGATGGTGGTTCCTAGAATTGGATACACTATGTGTCAGTTATATCACTTGATGAATCTGACATGATTGGCCTAAAAGAAAGATTGCTTACCATTTTCCAGTACTTGATAGGATAAGCTTAGGTTAGTAAATTAATTTGGAAGACATTAGACCTCGTTGAGAAAATACAAAAACACCATAGGTAGAAGAAACAAGGTATATCATGATTTATTAGATAAAAACTACCGTAACAAAAACACAAACAAAATATGAATTTTCAACAGGGTTTACTTTCAAATTTCAATGGGAAATAATTCATTAGCATTGTTGGTGCGCAGCAAAGAAAAAAATTCATAATGCAATTCATTTTCTTGGAAAAAAAACTTTTTCCTGTTGCAAGCAATAAATTTTTGAGAACAAATATTTGATATATTTTTTAAATGTAACAAAATTTTCACATGGTGCAAACGAACCACCATACTTCTTGAAACAGCCTTTAGACAGACTTGCCTGTAAGCTTTTCAGGGCCCTAGGCTATACTATATGCCAGGGGTCACCAACGTGGTGCCCGCGGGCTTGTTCTGAAAATAACATAAACATGATCAGTGTCTTCTCACTGATGAATATCTTTAATTGTTAATGATACCTAATTGAAGAAAAATTGAGCAAATTTTTTTCAGAAGTGTGTGTATCAAATTGGTAGCCCCTCGCATGAATCTATACCAAGAAGTAGCTGTCAGTTCCAAAAAGGTTGGTGACCCCTGCTATATGCTATCTGTACGGATTAAGAATGCTCATCGGCATTGTGAACCCATAGGCGTGGCCAAGGGGGCCATGCCCCCAAAAATTTTAGAAAATATGGTGATTTTGTGCTTTGAGAGGCGTTTTTCTAAACAAAATAGTGTTATTCGCCTAAAATCAAACATTTTGCCCCCCCTTCAAAAATTTTGGGCTGGCTACGCCACTGAACCTACTCTGTCCTTCTGATGAATGAATTGCAAACGAGAAGTGATTATTTAGTTGCCACTTGGTTTCTCAATATTTCAGTGACGGTGTGGAGTCATGGTCTCGATCTTCAAAAATTCAGAGAAGTACACGGTACAGTGCTTTTCTGCACTGCATCCCTGGTTAAGTTACATAAATCTTTTTCATCAAGCCTTGTGCGGTTAAGAATGCTTCACGCTAAGATTCTCGTAGCTTACAGGGTCTCATCTGTTTCCAGCTCGAGCGACAAAACGTGAGCGTGGGCAAAGCTTGTCAACTGCTGACAAAGGTACACCAGTTCGTCCTTGCGCATTCGCATACGAAAAAGCAAGCTTTGAAACATTTACTGGAAACAAACTAAAATTTCCGCTTGATTCATGGGCGATGACAATGGGTAGAACAGGGGTGGCCAACCAGTCATAGACCAAGGGCAACATGTCTTACTGTGTTACCACAGACAGCCACCTCATACACATGGACATTGGACACACATGAGCATCACCCCACCTCTTCCTCACATACATACCTTTGCTCAGATTTATTGTAAATATCACACACCAACATGGAAATGACAGAACTCTATAAGCCATTTATTGTTATGCATGTTATTTAGTGGGACTTCTGGTAATTACGTAAAAGCCACATTAAACAAGGCACAAAGCCGCATGCGGCTCGCGAGCCGCGGGTTGGCCACCCCTGGGGTAGAAGCACCCATCAATAAAAAGCGGGAATAACCTAACGAAAAGAACACACGGTGACCAAAAAAGAGCAGCCCGACAATAAGTAAATCTTCGGTAATCCACTCACTGAGCCAAAGCCACTATCTGCTCCTTTGTTGTCGCCATCGGAAGAATGTATTTGGTGATGTCATCGATATAGCCTTGCAGAGCAACGTCAACTGGAGGTTTAAATGCCGTGTCTATCGTAGAAAAAGGATCAGCATTGCGCGTGTTCCTCAACATTCTATCAAGTTTCGAATTCGCTGCCGCTCTGAACATAAACTTAATGACGATGTCTAGGTGCGGTTGTATTCAAATACAGAGAAGTTACTGAAGGTGGCGAATCGCACACGTTATACTTTCGAACTATACGAGCTTTATCATTTAAATTTTAAAATAAGCATATTTCCGTTTTTCGTTCAAAAAGAACAAAGAAATGGCGCAAAGCTGAAAGCAAGGTTGTCCACAACATTTGTTCTTACACTGCCTCCAAACAAGTCTGCCAATATTTGTTCTATCCATGATTTTATCACTTGTAAGCTGCAGCGTTCGACAAACAACAACGGATTTCGATACATAAAAATCAAAGCTTTACTGGCAGTCATGGGCGTCGGAAGGGGGTGTAGGGGGGCCTTGGCCCCCTTGGATTTCGAAATTATTGGCAAAGAAGGTTGTTTTTTCAATTTCGAGGGTAAAAACTACATTTCACCACTTTTGGCCCCCCTTGGAACACTTTTTGGGAAAATCCACTACTGCCCCCCTGGAAAAAATCTTTCCGACGCCCATGCTGGCAGTCCAGTTACACAAGATCCCCAACGTCAGGATGCGCATTTAAATTCACCATTGTATGTTTGCTAAAGCAAATAAACGACAGTAATTGATATAGTCCAGATGGAAGTATTAATAAGTAACTGCTTTAAATTATTAGTCGGATGTGTAATAAAAACTGATTAGAATGACTCCAGGCATTAGCATTTGGCGGCGTCCAAGTTTTATAGTACTGTTTTATGCAGACCACTGCTATTTACAACCACTTTAGTCCAATCTCAAGCTTTAATTGCCATCTGCATGTTCATACTTAATCAGAACAATATCTCCATAAAAGGATCATTAAAATCACTGCCCTGAGCAATTGTGAGACGAGCCTGGTCTTTATAACGGTCATGCGCAAAATAACATGAAGTTCACCAATAAACTGCCATAAGCTACCATGCATTTACTGTACAGCTGTCAACCGATGCACAGTATCCTCGGTTCTCACACAATCCAACGAACTACGATGTTAGTCTCGTGGCCAAAATACGTTGATCCGTGCAAAACTACAGTTCATTTTTAACCATACGGCAATGAACGCGAAATCCAAGTGCAATGACAATGATATCAAAGCAAGACTAAGCTTGGTTATATTGCAGAAAAGAAGGCAAGTAAAAGCACATGTGTTAGCACAGCACGCAGGGCCACTCCAACATGATGAGCATGATGAGGAGTTTTTTCCGTCACAAAAAGGTGTTCGTTGACTAACCATGGCTGAAACATAATATTTGCGAGAACAGAAAATTTTGAAATTTTTGCTTCATTTTCAAACAAATTAAATTTTTCGAGAAGCGTTCAAAAAGCCAAAAAAGGCCATCAAAGACACTACTTTCGACCAACTTTGATATCAAAACTGAATTAAAAATTCCACAAAACTTTCCAGAAATATTGTAATTCTTGGTTGAGTGACCATTCGCAGGGAGATGTAAAAGTAAAATGCATTCTGCAGATCAAATAAGTGTTAAGGTTTTACAACATCTAAGCATTCCAAAATACTTCTAGTAGATGCCACAGCAGCCGAGAACAGAAACTGGAAGAACAAGAGAGGGTTTGAAAATATCTGGAAAAGCGATGAAACGTAAATACAGTTACAAGCCTCAAGATGAGCTTTCGTAACAAATCTTTTCACATTGTTAGTGTTTCGGTGACAGCGCTTTAGGATTCATATGGTGACGTCAGGAGATGGCAATGAATGAACTGCACTATGGTTGACTACTGCACTATGGTTGACTCAAGGTGAGAAAACTACTGGCCTGCACAGGTTGAAAACTAAAGTAACCTCCCACGCCGCAGAAATAAAGATCCAAATAGCAGTGCGTTTGCTATGATATATGGAAAAATTAATTGGTAATCACCAGCGCCTTTTAAAACCACTCCGCGTCGAGAAATCTCACCAGAAGACACCCCAGTGTACACCCAATCAAACCTTGCGTTTTTTTCTCTGAACATTCTTATCAAACATTTCCTGGTGACAAGCAAATGTATAAAACGCTTTGCAGTGAAGCTTATGGTATGACCGGACTGACAACGTATAGGATGAGGATGTCCAACTCGAACGGGGATGCGCACAGAAGTTTTTCATAAAATCTATACACGTGCCATATCATGTTCAAATAATTGCTGGCATTGTAAACGCGTGCCCCTGTATTATGCCAGGCTCCTTTAGGGGCGTCATCAAGCGAACTATGCTTTTTATGTCAACTGTGCTTTATGTACAACCCGTACTGTTTAACTTTCACACCATACTGCTCATTGGAAACAAACCTGATGACTTTTTTTGCTTCTCTGAAATTATCAGCCGTTCTGTGCAAATGAGTGTTTTCTGTTGTGTTGTCAGTAGACCTGCGTATTACGAGGAGTAATTTTTAAAATGAAGATTCTGCAGAATCGCAGTTTTCGTGATTTCTACGCTTTTTCCAAGGAGGGGTGCAGACGTGACTATTTTTATGAAAGGGGTGTCAGCTTCAAAAAAAGGTTGGGAACCTACGCACTAAATGTGTCTTCCAAATTTTCAAAACTTGGAAACACAGCAAATGCTTAACGGTTATCGCTGCAGTTTGTGAGGCGACGGGTTTTCCCAAGAGTAGTAAAGAAAGGAATACCGCTTACCGTCTTAGTTTATTGCTAAATTGAATAGAAGTTTAGCAGAACGTTTGATGTGTTATTGACTAAATTCTAGTTTCGCTAATCGTGCTTAACAATGTTCTTTTATGCTGTAACTTGCCCCAGCATCGCAAAAATTAAAAAGGTCTCGAAAATGATTTATCATTGTATAAGCTCTTCTTAGACAGAAACATTAACTTTTACGCTGCGCTACATTTTCACGACGGAAGTGTAAGATTTAGTTGTATCGAACATGTAAACAAAACGGTTCGCTCAGTCACACTTTCGTTTCACAGGACTTCGCACGCGGAGTATTGCGACGTTTTTCTATTGGCAGCGGGGCGCGGTTTTGAGAGTGATGTTATGACATATTTATGTGGCATATATTTGGCCATGCCGTTATGTAATCTGAGGCCATAAACCCCCAAAAGATGGTAGTTTGAGTTGCTATTAAAATCTGGACAACCTGACGCTCGAAATCGGTGCAGTAAGAAAAAGTCCACATAGAAGCATTGGCAAGCGTGAGTAACGAAATGGCATCGCCTTTCAAATGGCCTTGGACGACATGTGACAGCGGCAAACACCTTGGGTCAAGTGAAAGGACTGTATTATCAACTTCCCCAAGAAAAGAAGATCCTATCAAAATTACCCACATAATTCGACGAGTTCTAATGCTGCCCTGTAACTGTAGGAACCCGAGACCTTCATAGGTCGACCGATTAGAAACCACAGCGTCGATGGAGGTGTGAGCATCTACACTACACAGCGAATCAGATCACCGTAACAACTACAACCTGGACAGCGTTCTATATGTGTGACTGGGGATGAGAGACCCAACGACCTTCATTCAGTTACGTGCAACGGGTGGCAGCATGCTAAGCCGATCATGGCTCGAGTCTTAGAAGCAAGGTTAGTGAAAAGAACCTTTGGACGCAATACTTTTCTTCAGTTCCTCTTCTTGCTGAAGCAACTTTAACCTTTGAGCTAAAGAGCGTACAGAAAAAAACAGGTGAAAGCGCAATAAAATGTTTCAGACAAATATTAGTGCTGCATTATAGATTAAGTCACACACGCAACATTGCAGTCGCCAAGGCATGCTTGATTAATACGTCAACTCCACATCACCTGACAACACTCGGTCAATCACTCCAGTTAAACGCAAACGAGTTTCTATCGCTTCACCTTCCTTCTCTGCTTTTGCTCTCTCTGCTTCTTCTTTCATTTGAACTTCGCGATCTTTCCGCTTCCGACTGATAAGAAAGAACAGCAGATGTCAGTTTCCGCTAAGATCGCTAAGATTAGCGTTGCAACCCGAAAAGTTCACCGCGCTGCAGTTATTTTCGACAGTAATAGGGAAGTTCACAATTACCAATAATGATTTTAATTGCCAACAAATCGTAATAAATCGTATTTTTTATTTCAACTTTCTCATCGAAGTTAAACGGTTTAAAATTTAAGACTTTCATATTCAAATTTTAGGTTTGCACGGAATAATTCGACACTACTGTGGGTTGCTCCGGAATCTCTGCAGTCAGTTGGCTGTAACAAATAAACCAGCAAAAGTCGTATAGCGGTGAAGATGAAAGCCGACGTGGCTAAAAATGAGTCTCCAGATGTGGCATTCCCAATGGCTGCGCGCGCTGTGACGTAGTACCCATTGTTGGGTTGTACAAGCAAAAAATCGTTTGTTGAAGGGATATATTAAACAGAATTGGTCGACAGTCAAGACTTCAGTCAAGGATATTCACACAATAATTTTGCTTTTCACAAGTTTTGTGGGGGCATGTTTGCTGTTCTAGTCGAAAACCTCTCTCTTAAATTTCCATCAGTTACAGGTCAAGTGATTCAGAATGGCGCATCAAATAGAAAAGGCGCATCAAATAGAAAGCATACTTGTAGTGCACATCCGGTAATTTGGAGATAAGTTTTCGTCTAAATGGTGATTATGTGGAAATGTTCAACAAAAATAAATTTCACTCTTTCATATGAACGATGTAGATCTTGCCACTTCTGATGTTTTCAAAAAAAATGCTGATATCTGATGTTTTGGCGACTAATCTGATGCTGAGGGGGCTGTTGTTTTGTTTTCCACATTTCCTCTCCTTTTTGGATGAAAATAAGTTAGTTTTGTGAATTTTAAGTTTCTTTCAACAATTTCTAAACCTCAAACATGTTTGGTTATCGTTCCAAATTGAAGAAGCTCTCTTCACTGCGTTAAGAATAACATACAGTATACGTTACGCATAATCGACTTCTCTATTTTAATGACAACACTTCGCTCTATTTTGGATTCTACGTGGGTTATCGCGCTTTGTTAGGTATTGGTAATAGAAGCATATAGCTTATATTAAAACTGTAACGTAAAAATCTGATGTTGACGGGGTTGGCACCAGTGGCAACACTGGATCTAGCAAATTTAACTTCACATGTTTGGGAAACGAACTGCTGTTTGTGGTGAGCAGAGAAAAATATTTGGCCATTTCGTTTCCTGCGATACAACGCTTCTATCAACTATATCCACGAAAACATCTAAATGGAAGTAGAGATGAAGCGTCACGTAATGAATATTTTACACTTTCAACTCTGGTCTCCGTGCATGACTGGCGTGTGAAAAGGGAATGGAACGACACGCGGTAAAAATAGATGTACGGGTTCCGGGTTGGAAACCCCCCCACATCAAATCGACCGAACATAAACCGGCCTGAGGCTTTACTGCCTCCCCCCATCATTGTTTCTATGAAAAGGTTGTCCGATTTGACAGCAGTACGATACTTTTAAGTTTTGTTTCAATTAATCGATTGCAAAAGCTCAGTATTCACCGACAGATGCAGTTCCATCGCCATTTTGGAATTTGAGGATTAGCTCTCCAAATGAGACCGAAAGCCTCATATTTTCCCATATTTTATTACACACTAAGCCTCATATTTCACAACACACTAAGTGATGTCAATACGCTTAAAAAGTTGTGTTCGGATTCTTGTACCTAGAAACCCGTTCTGTTACCTCCGCACTTGCTGCAATCCCCCCGAAAAGACCTACACTAGCCACAGTTTGATGGGGTAAGGAAGGAAAAGCTGCAAGAATATGTTGTTTGGGCTGTGCAGTGCACGCGCTATGTGCTTCGAGTAACACTGTCTTGACAAAGTCGGAATCTATTGCCCTAAAAAAATTTATTGTTAAAATCAGTTTTAGATGGTGCCAGGTCAATAATTAAGAAACCGAGTATTACCAGAAATACAACACCATTCTTAAATTAAAATAAGTTTGTTTCCTATGTTTTGTAGACTTACAGTAAACGTTCATTGTTTTCAAGCCGTCTTTGGTGGTCAAAATTTCCAAATGATTGCCACTTGAATTTGCAATAACTAAAACAAGCTTTTGATTTTTATCTTATTCTCCGAAACTTTTGAGATCCTTAAGCGTAGAGAAGGAATGTTGAGAGCAGAAACATGACTTTATACGCTGCCACTACATGACTAATGAGGGTTCATTTTCAGTTTTGAATAACTATTCGCGGGTATACGTGCGAGATATATCCACTAAAAATGGACGATTTCAGGCCTGCATACGAAACTTTTTTATAACATTCAGAGCGACGATTTTTTTTTCTTTCGTGACGTATATTTGTTGTGCTTACCGGGGTGACTTTCGTAAGTTGTTGAGATTTTTCTTCAGTTATTTCTGGAATTGCGAACACAGCTGCGTTCTTTTATTCTCTGCTCGGATTAGTCTCACACTCTTTTTAGAAGGAGCTTCGAAAAGATCAATCGCTTACGCTTTTCGTGCTCTTTTCCTGAAAGTGAAGTGATGTTCCAGTTTTCAAGTATTAACTTACGGCGAGATTGCCGTGTACGTGTGGCTTTCAAATCTCCCCGAGTAGAAACATTCTGCGCTGCCCCACATTCGACTCCGCAGATGCGTAGCGGGTGCAAAGTGAGGCTTCCGTTCGTGGATGTTTAATGGAGTAAAAAATCGTCGAACGGGCCTCTCTGCCTAAAGCCCGAATGCGGTGCTTGGTCACATGCGCGATGAACGGTGGTATTAATTTTGCGCAATTCATGGCAGTAACTGCCGCACTGCGCACCATGAACACTTGTACCGTTGGACAAACCAGCCACGCCATTTGTGCAGCAAGTTTTGCGGAAACAGGTCGTTTCTGTCTACAATTGCATAAAATATCGCTGTGTATAGGTACGCCAATTACAGAAGCAACACTATCAAACCATCATCTAGCCTTGTTTTGCTGCTCATACCAGTAGGACACGTGATCAGTGATCACTCACGGGAAACAGAAAGCAGTGATCGTGCAGACAATCAAACGGAACCAGTGAAGCTCCCGCAGAGACGGCAATCGCGCGAAAAACACTTGCTGTGTATTCGCACCTTTTGTCACAAACATACCTTCGTGTGTACGACGCTTTAGAACTGACCCTTCCTCCCTTATCCGATGAATCTTCGTGAGTGTTTTTCACGCTACAAAATATAAAGTCGTGTGTCAGTCGAAAAAAACGTGCTGCACTCTTTTCTGGTCCATATCAACGAAACGAGAGTGACAAACTGTACGGCACATCAAAATGGCTGCGCAATTAAGATCTACACAACCTTCCCGAATAGGGTGGAGTGAATTTTCAAAATTGTGCATTACAAACTTTGGGGTGGTCTAAAAATTTGGAAACATGGTCGAAACTAACTTTAAAATTGATATTAGGTGGTTGACCCCAAAAACCTGCTTGCTACCTCACCCTTGGGGTCATGTGGGGGGTTCAAATTTTCGGGAATCCCGAAAGCCCGCAAAGAAACTACGCCTAATAGTTATATACAAAATAAACAAACTTTTTTGATATTAGCGCTTTTGGGGCAGCACCACAGATAACAGCACTTTTAAAAAATAAATAAAATTGTTCTGATCAGTTCGCATTCAGAAACTGAAACCGTATAGAAAACTTAGAAACAACATGACAGAATGCGCTAAATCAGGGGTGCCTAACATATCGGTCAGTTGCAGGGTTCCCGAGATGAACTCTGCAAAATTTACGAACAAAATGAAAGACTTAACAGCACTTTGCAAATAGAACTGTTTTATTTAAATTTGGCACCTGCGTTATTTTCTTCTGTGAACATTTCCTGTCTGGATAACGTTCTCGCTTACTTTCCTAAGTTCTTGCAGTCATTTGCTTTAGCAAGCTCTGCTGTTATGATGTTAAGATGGGTTCGCAACATTCATCAAAATTGTCAATGTAAGCGCAAGAAGGATTTCAGTTTCATTTTGTTGTCATAGTTTTTATCAGTCGCCCCCATCAAAAATGTCTTTGTGAAAAAGGAGGAAAGTACATACAAAGGGTATATTTTTTAAGGTAGGTCCGTCTCCTAGTTATTCAGTTTTTTTTGCAATGAGCATCAGTAAACAGGCTTGTCCATGGGACGGAACCAGAAATAAGAATTACATAACCAACATGTAGAATGTCTCCAATACCGAGCAGTTTATAAACTACCCCATACTTCCAACTGCGGAGCAATAAGGATTGGGTGGCCTTTCTTAGTTGTAACCTAAAAAGGGCGCACAAGCCTTATTTTTGGGAATTGGGCATCACTACTTTACGGCACTGAGTTTCTACATGTATTACTTACTCTTCTGTAAGCATACAGTAATGGCGTTCAATTTAAGAAAATTATTTGCACATGTAAAATTACTAACGATGGGACAAGGGACAACTGTCAAGTCCACTGTCCCATCTCGTGGGCCAAATCGCAATATTTCGTTAGAAGACTTTTCCTTAAACGCGAAAGAGTTTTCGGATTGTTTTCGGATTTTTTTGCACTAAATCAAAAGAAAAAAATTCACACTGTGTTTGTTTATAGGTTCTTATCTCGTGGTTTTACTGTCCTGGCCCGCTTGAGATTAGACGGGTTCTAATTCTGGTCCTTGAAACAAAATGAGTTTGACATCCATGCGCCAAACCAATGTTAATTATCGAAGCTGCAGTTGTCCTTCAGCTTCCCGAGGCTGCGATTTATGTGTTGCCACTCTTTTCAAAATATCACAACAAAAACAACAGTAAATCATAAGAAAAAACCTTGAACATGCAAAAAAGCCATGCAAATCAAAAAAGCAAGCTGAAAACCACAGCAAATCAACAGCGTGTGTAAATGGACAACAATTTGGACATTACAGCGGAAAAATTATGGATGGAATTAGCCTATCAGCCAAAAATATAGGATCACTCAAAAATGCAGCAATTACTTTCAGTTGTTTGAAGGTTCAAACAACTGACCTAAAAATGCATGCAAGCTCGATTGAATACAAGCTTCGTAAAACGTCGAGGGCGTTCTGCGCTCACAAGTAGAGCAACTTTGGCACGAAAACAGTTTGTAACCGTTGTAACGATTTGTGGAAGTCCAAATTTAATCACGAACTTCTTTCTGGCTTTTTCGTTCGGCTACAGCGAGTAATAGATTTAATTAAAAAATCGTTTTAAACTCCTACGTTTATTGAAAGCTGGTTGAAGCCCCTGAATATTACAAGCAACATTCCAGAAGTCAAATAAAGCAATCAAAATGAAGACTGTTTTCTCAAGTTTAAAAATACGGTACATGCAACAGTGTTATCCGTTGCAAAATGTAACGGTGCTACATTCTTGCTGCCTAGGTTTCGAGTGAGCACAGGTGCATGCAACATGCATTTCAAGATTGACAGAACTTTTTAACGAGTTTGCGCAGCAGAAACCTCGTAGCTTCCTCGCGAGATGCAGCAACAGGGCTTCGCATACGCGGGGGAGTGGTTATATCGGCAGGGGAGGATTGCTCCCCCAGAGCAATCCTCGGACTTGAGACTGAACCGGATCCAGGTTTTCCGGCGTCTTCGACTGCGTCAGAAGTTTCGCTGCTGATTCTACATTCGATCAAACGTACATTCTCACAATCTTGCGTGTTGGCAAAGACCGACCGGAGTGATTCAACGTTTACAAAGAACATCATTCAAAATGAGAGACGTCGGCGTGGTCTGAACTTTACCATATTTTTGTAATTTCAGATATCAGTTTTTCTGATGCAATCACTGTCACAAAATTGTACAGATATCGAAATTTTTGCATACAATTTTATTTTTCCAGAGAGGACACTTAGATGAGCACGATAACTGACCGTCGACACACTCCTCAGGATATGTTTTCGGAGGAAGATTTTTGTCAAATGAAACCTTAAATGGCGATAAAGTGACGTTCACAACACTTGAGTCACAAGCAGCCGTAACTTGTAACTGCGATCACTAGCAACACTACAAGGCAAAGTAAACATCACGTTGCACATCAATTATCATTTACAAACACTCCGTCACTGCAACCACTTTCAAAAAATCTCCATAACAAAAAAGTAAGGGCCCTAAAAGACTTCAGCACGAAACGTCACAATCAAAGAGAACAGCACGACAAACGCAACACGCGCATAAATGCACAGCACCTGCTACTTACACTTCAGTGCTTTTACAGTTGACGAGCAAGATGGGGCGACGCTGGTTCACTTCCTCCTTGGATAGTTCTTCCAAGGAAAGAAACTTCGATCCAGGTCGGAGCTGTGCATTAACAAGAAAAAATCGAGTAAGCATCTTATTTACGAATTTGATTACAAACTTTCAGAAGCAAAGGATGACAACGCCGTTGCTCTATTAGAAATGTAAGGTTCGAAACCACAAACAAAAACCCCATATTTTGTGGTCACTGATCATCATCATTATTTTTTTATTACCGACATGATCAACTAGGACAAAGGAAAGCCGATTGATAGCACCAGAAAGAAATACGAATCTGTCAGTGTCGTACAGAAATCATTATCAAAATACATAGGGAATCAACATCTATACGACCCAAATTTAGGGAGATGCTTTGCAAGCTTAGAGTTCTCACTGGTGGGTGACTACACAGCAATCATGCTATAAGGAAACTCTGCTGATTATTTTAATTGCAATGACAGTCAACCACATTTTAGAAAATGCTGATTATACCTAGACATCCAAACGGACATTTAGATCAAATATAAGTGTTTGCCTAGAAGAATATCTACACCTAGTGTGCATACCCAACGTTTGTCTTCAATGAATTATGATAAGGTATTCATGCACAAGATGTGCAAGGTGGAAATGAAACGTATTACACTCGAGAATGTTTGAATTACCAAAGATAAATTTGCTTGTTTTATTGCATTTCCATAAAATTGCGAGACCCACAGCAAACACCATCGCATGTCTTATCTGGCACACTGTAGACAGGAAGATAAGGTTTTATAAAATGCATGCGGAAGAATTAATTGCGTCACAAGTAGCTCATGAGAGTAAATACGAGGATAAGCAGATTGACTTGGCGAACAAGAGCTACTTTACAAAACCACCCAAAAACGAGAATTTGGCAATTCTCGGCTACAACCTTCTTGAGTAAGCATTGAATGCGTTTAACTTTTGTACCTTGCAGTTCAATGTTTTTTGAAAGAAAACCATACAAACTATATACACATCGCGATTTCCATGCAATGATACTTTTTCAACAATATCTCGTTTATAACAATATCTCAACCACACAACCAGCAATTTACAAGGGTGATTGTTGGTTTTACGTACTGCGTTTCTACGGCTTTGCTTTCAGTTGACAAGCAGTAATCATTACGATTTGCGCATAGAGATAGTGCAAAATGAAAAATAAAAAATCCCTAAAAATAAACTTATGATTCACAGGAGACTTCTAGGATAAAGTCAGAGCTAACAAAAAAAAATTAATTTCTTCAAAAGACAAAAATAACTATGTTTTCTAAAAAAAAGCATCGAGACGAAACAAAACAGGTCATGCGCGAGAACAAATGCAACACAAACTGATACAAATAAATCAACTGAACAAAACTTCCTAACAATCGCGAATTTTTCACGCCAACACATTGAAAATCACTCAAAGGTATTAACGTACCTGGCCCACATCGTAGAAACCGTCCGAGATTATATTGTGTGCAGCAAGTTTCCCGGTCAAGCTGTACTTGGCAGAAAGATTGCTGTCAAGTAATCTTTCAAGAGCAGCGACACTGTGGCTGTTACGTCTCTGGTCGGAATCGTTTATCTCCTGCAAGATCTCTAATCCTCTGGAAATCAAACAAATATACACGTAGGGATCATCTGACTCGGCCTCGAACCATCAAAGGTCTCAAGGTAGCGCGCAGCAATTAGGTGTTTCTTCTTTGCACATTTGAAGCCAATATTAGTTTCACGCTGCCACTCTAATAAAACAAATGGAAGTACACCTGCTCTATTTCCGGTAGAGCCGTATCAAAATTCTATACTTGTTGCTGGAAGCACAAGGGATGAAAAGTTTTTATTCTTTACATTTTCTACAGAGCATCTGCATGTTAGGAAATAAATATCGAAGTAGAACAAACCACTTGTCTACTAAGAAAATTTGAAAGTATTGTTTGTTTACTTTTACTCTGTTTCCCTTTGATCCCAATGTTTTTTTCACAACAGAAACTCATACAACAACAAGCACGAACCTTTGCCAGAAAAAATAAGTTAAAATCATTCATTGCGCCTCTCTAGTATCTGCACACACAAATTTTACGCATATTCTATTCTACACGAATATTCTCAGAATGATCACCACACAATCAAAACGCACGTAAACCGTTATCAGCACTAACTGTCTTGAAAACTCATGGCAAGATGCACAATTGCCGTACTGCAAAAAGTAGCCTGTTAAGAACCTTCATCTTAAGTGATGGCATAATATTGAAAACAATCATCTGTTTCACAAACCCTAGTTTAGTGATAGCGTCCGCAGTGAGAGAATCACCGCAACATGCAAGGATTGCCCAGGAGGCGTTTTTCCTCACTTCACTATCGTTTGACTTGAGGAGGTTGATCAGAGGTTCCAAACAACCATGCTGTCGTACCTGCAGAAGGTTGAATTAATTACAAACACTGAAGCATCGACCACACTATCACTGTACAAGTTGATTTGGCGATGTTTAAGAAAATTTCACATTTACTAAAAACACAACCAAATCAAAGTGAATGAAACAGTACGCTATTCATGACATCCAACGCCAAGCAGTTCCGCTTACTCCTATATTTCCAACAGCATCAACTGACCTCTGCTCGACCGTCCGCGCAGGCAACGTAGACGGCGAGCGCTTGCGCAGCTTTGCTTTGGACTCGAGGGCTGGCAGATTTGAGAGGACCAGCAAGGGCCGCTATTACTCCGCGTTTGAAGATATCGTTCCTGCAATAACACGATTTAATTTAGGAATAGTCGAGTGAACTGACCATATAGATGTAAGAGCAGTCATTTCTTGGAGGGCGCGAAGGATATTTTGCCCGAATTTTCCCCAAATTTGTAAAAACTTTTATGCGACAAACCGTCCCACTACAAATTTTATGCAGTTGTTGGTACATTATAGTTTCCTCTACACATGTTGCCATACAGATTTCACTCCTCAGATGGGACTAATAGTTTGCATTAATTCAATCGTGACAAAAATACATGATGAAACATACGTGAACCAGAGTTGTAAGGCGGGTCGGGCCGGGTTCGGGCTTAAGTGTATCAAAATGTTTCGAGCCTGTATACAATTTTTTTCAATACGACTGACACTTTTGTCACCAGTTACTGTTGAAGCCATTGAGATGATTACATCTTCAATAAAGATGATCAACTGTGAATTACTTGGTCGCGTTTACTTTCCTACGGCGCTAAAACCCCGCAGTTGCGCATATCTTGACTTATTCGGTAATTTTGGCTTTCGGGTCTAAATCGTACTTCAAAAATAAATGTCGGGCTCGAGCCGAGTTCGGGTTTCAAACTGAAGCCTGTTTACAGCTTTGACGTGAACAATGCACAAACTTATAAAGCTAAACATACTTACGATCCAGTTAAGTTCTAAACATGCTATACATTTGCAACAAACTGTATGGCAAAATGTGTTCATCCAGACACTGCAGTTAAAATTAAAAATGAAAACATTTCTATATTTGCCTGGCATGGGCTCTACTAATATGAAGTAGGTGCCCCACAGCATACTCTATTTCTCACAGTATGCAATGAATAAAGCACATAAATGAAATGCCCTAATTAAATCATTTTGCCCAAACTTTCAACGGAGCCAGTTACTCATCAACTCTCACAAACTAAAACATGAAGTAACTAGAAACTGTTTGCTTGTTTTACAAATACTTAATACGTCTTCTGTGACGTGATAAACTTTTGTTTATGGATGCGATAACAAAAAGTATAATTTCATTGATATTGTTAAAAAAATGTCAAAACTTATGTGCCCAAATTTTCGACGAATCAAAACCTTTTGGGGTGCGCTTGCACCTTCACCCCAGTTCCTACACCACTGACTGACCGAATGATTATTCTTTCTTTGCCGCTACTATTTGCATGCACGGTGAAAAGATGAAAACGTGGGCAATTTATTCAAGAACAATAAATAAAACCTCCGTGTGAAACTCAAGAGCTCAGGTAACGTGCTTTTACTGCTGCGTAAGTTTCGCTCTCTTGCTGAATGTGAGAACCGCCAGCATCTCAGGTTTTTCCAATGTATGACTCGGGTTTTCAAACCCGCACCTGGTGTGAATCCCACATACTTGCTTAGAAAATACTGTAGATCAGCATTTTTGACGATGTTCCTTTGCGCTCCCTTAACGATAACATTTACAGATTCGACCTATCCATGACGGCAATGAGAGAGAAAACAAGTTCAGGATGATGATATGGAACCAAGAAGCTCTCAAACTTTTCTTTCAAGGTTCCAAGTCGCTCAACCTGCAGCGCGAGTTAAAAAGCTCCACTGTTTAAAAGTTAGTAAAGTTCGATTTATGAACAAATAGCCTGAGATTACCAACCGCGCTGGCCTCTAAAACCATCTACATATGGTTCCAGCAGTGTGCCCATAATCTTTATTGAATTGGCGAAAATAAAAAAATAAATGCATAACTTGTGGTTACTTGTACTAGTAGCCAGATAGCTTCCCCTTCTCGGGAGGTTCATACATTGCAGTATTGCATAGTTTACAAATAACGGTCATCGTTTTTCGAAGTCCTGCATATCCATTAAATGAATCTGCGCTTTCTGCGGGGCCAAGATACTGACTAAAAGTAATGTAAACACACGAAGGAACGAGGAGTAACGCTATGACCTCAAAACACCCAACAGCTCGCCAAGATTTTGTTGAAAACGGATAAAAAACGATCAAAGTATTTCATACTTCATTGAATAGTTTGCTTTGAATTAATTGGCTGCTATTTTCTGGTTGGTATAGAACGTTTTTACTTTATACACATCATAAAGTAACAGGAAGGTGGAGCTTTGGAGGGGATGTTGGTTTTTGTAACCATCACTAAAAAGTGTACGAAGATGGCCATAACTACAAAGTTTTATAATAAAAAACAACCAACGAAATGGATATTTTACCAACGCACACATTGTCATACCTTACGAAGACGTCTTGTGACATGTTGATTAAGCAAGCACCAGTATTGACAACGACTGCATCTTTGCTGTAACGCAGTAACGGTAAGAGTTGCTCAACTCCTCCGTTGCTGACAACCTCACTGGAAAACAAGAAGCACAGTTGAACTTAGTGTAGCAACAAGTTCAATTTTATCTTTTCGTCGAAATTTTTCTGGCAACAATTTGAGCTTGAAAAACACATCGATTACAGCAACAATTTCCACATAAATCATGAATGTTGCGAATTCGATCTTGTTCAGCCGCACCTTCGTCCAGTTGTCATTTTCAATACCTTCGTGCCATTTGATTTGCTACACAAGGTCACTAGGGAAAAAGTTAAAAGTTATTGGACAGGGGTTTACAATGATTGCAAAAAGTGTGATGTTAAAACATTCCGAAGGTTGCGATGGAGAACATGATTAACACAGCTTAAGAAGACAACCATCGCAAGTAATATGGATTTCCATAGACAGCAGGAAACCGCATAACAGCGGAAAATTCTAGGATTGAACAATCCAAATAAAAGTCTGCAATCTACAGCAAACTGATAAAATGGGACTCCCGCACTACACTGCTTTGTGGTAAAGTAATGCACGAACCTTTCCACTTACGCAAAGAAAAGAAATAATTGTCACAAATATTCCTAAGACGGGATATGTTGTGGGAGTCTATTGTAAGAAACAGTTGATCAAGCACAAGGCGCGGAACGAGATAACAGGAATTGGTGAACTTTCCTTCATCATGAGCAATTAGTAATGCTGGTTTAATTGGGGGAAAATGCACCAGGCAAACTCAGACCTTGCGACGCCCGTAGCTACCTGCAGTTGTTTGTATTGTTCAGTGTCAGGTTGGCAAGAGCAAGGGTCGCAGCTTCTCTTATGCTTGGACTGTCTCCGGACAGAAGCTCGAGCAGAGGAGGAATTCCTTCTGCAAACAAGATCAAATGTTTACTCGAACACCGTCAATGCAGGCACATGCCAAATTTGTTCCACGACTCCAGCTGCAAATTTAATGCAGCAAAAGTGATGACGGAAAGGCAAACAAATATATGTCGAAAACCAAATTTAAAAAAATTTTTTTCACTAAAACAGTTTTTGAAAGATTGCCTCTCGTTGGAAAGTAATCATCAAAACATGTATTCCGAGCAGTGTTGCCCACTCAAAAGGAAAAAGCTGCTTTGGCAACACCTCGAAAAAGACAGTACCTAAAAATTGAGGAACGCATGCGCTTTTTTGCGAAAAATTAGATTAGATCCAGGATGTAGTTCTTTACTATGATCTTCGATCTCAATTTTTTTCTCGTAAATATACACTTGCGCCTCAATTGTTATGTGCACTCTTCTTCCGGAAAACGGCAGGCCTGTGCATATCACAAGCATTAGCATAAAACATCACATCAGAGCGACCCAGCTATGCCTGAAATCGGGACGATATTACCTAAGGGCGATGTTTCTGAGTGCAACTTTACCTGATTTTCCAAAAGTGTCTTTTGCAGCCAGATTGCTCGATAATGACGCGATAGCTTCACAAGTCGCGACGACAACGTGTTCGTCGTTGCTCCCCAGCATTGTGATCAAGGTCTTCTCAATCTCCTGCTCGTGCAGGATCTTACTGTTTTCATCTGAAGGAAAAATGCGCAGCAAATCTGTGTTTATCACCAAACCCAAACATTAGGAGCGAGGTGGAGCAGACGCAACTCAACAACTTACACTGCGTCGCCACAAGGAACACATTCAAACAAACTATACCGTGGCACAAACACAGATATTGTGGAGAACTTTAAGAATTCGTGCCCCCAACATTCGCGTGCTACTGGTCCGCAGTCTCGAGCGTGAACTTTGTCGTCGAAAACTTTTTCTAAACTTTCACAGGATGTGCTGCAGTACTTTCCCACGGTCATGGAATCACTGATCCCTTCTTTGCGAACTGCGCGATGTTTCTTCTTTTGTCCAAAAAATACAGGAGATTGTTTACAGCAAGATTGTTTACATGCGCTTACAGGCGCATCTAAATCTTAAATAGTCACTTAAGGTAACATTTATCCCATACTGATTCGTTTAGCTGGCACTCGATGTTTACGTATTTATTTGTGCCTCGTGGAGTAACGGCCCCGGTTCGCAACAGCAATTCCCGCTACCTCATTTGCTTTCAAGAGTTCAAGTGCAATTTGCCACTACGGGACTTTACAAACCGTTTCTCGCTGCCCGCCCGAGCGCCTTTGCAGTCGTGGCTTGAACAAGCACGGATGCGTTCGGTTCGGTCACTGTGGTGACAAGCTTCTCCAGACCTCCAGAGTTGCGAATCTCGTCCAGGGCAGATGTGTCCTCCATGCAGTTTGATAGAACACTGAGACAGTGCACATGGAGATCTTCCCATTCCTGTTGAAAAAAGAAGACTCGTCAACGAAAGTCCGAAACTAGTACATGAGTTTCACATTAAGTGCTGCAAACTGACGGACTGGACAATCTCACTCTGACTAACAAACGTGTTTACCGTACAACGAATGCTTCGTATATTGATGTTTGGCACGAACGCAGGAAAATGCAAGAACTGAGCGACCCTGTTAGTATGGCGCGAGTGCATTTAATCCAGCATTTGCAAAAACTCAGCAAAGATCAGCGAAACATAGTGAAATGAAATGCAACCGATGAATTTTAAAATGTACCGTATTTTCCGGCCATAGTTTCCGAACTAGAATAAAAAGCATCCACATGCCTGTACGTAAATAGACGACACAAACCGGGGAATACGTTTCAGGCAGATATGCGCTCTGCATTTGACTACAGGCTTAGATGCAAGTAGAGTGAGTTTTTTACTTTCATTCTTATCACCAGTTGCTTCCATTTTGTCAGCACTCGCAAACACAAACGTCAAAATAATCGGAACCATTGTATAATTACTTTGTTGATTAGAAATTCAACCAACTGCTCCAAGCCTTCGCTTTCTCTCAAAACGCTCCGAGATTCCACTGAAGAAAAATATTCGAACAAACCATAACATTAGTTGAAAGCCGATCATTGCTCTCTTCACCAATAAAATCAGGGAGTTGCAGATCATACGAAACGCAGAGGGAATAAAAAAAACAAGTTACACCTGAAACGCCGAAACGGTTCAATGTTTTTATGAATTAGACATTAAAACTATTTCACTTCATAGATAACTTGCGCAGGGCCAACAACTACAAGTAAAATCTTCCTCACCATCCTGCGTGAGAGAAGTGAGCGTATTCAAAGCCAGCTCCTGTATGACGGCATACTCTGATTTCAAAAGCTCCAGCAAAGGTGGAATTCCGCCAAGCTCGCGAACGGACGTTCTATTCTGGAAGTCCTACAAATAAGGAATTAATGCAAACGTTGTGCTTTGAAAATCTGAAACTGAACAGCCTAACTTTGTAACTACCTCACACTTGTTTCAAGCTTCAACGGTGAAGTAGCAGCTATCTAAGGGTAAATGTTAGATTTTGTGGTTTAATAAGCCATCGGCAGCAGCCGATGGATTAAACCACAAAATACTGAGATGCAGGCCAGCAGCCAGGGGGAGAACCGGGCAATTGCCTCATCCCAAATTTTCAAAAACCTGTTTGGTTGTTGGGTACAACGACAAGTTGCAATCATTTGACCCCCCACCGGAAATATCAGCTGGTTGCGACCCTGATGAGATGCATCTACTGTTTCAACTGCATTGCATTTAAAACTTACGCTAAAAAAGTTACGTTCGAGCGAAACATGCAGAGACAACGGATGCCTTGTGGGCGATGTTGCGCAAACCCTCCGTCCCAGACGAGGCACTCACTTGAACGAGATTACATATCGCTTGTACGGAATTTTTTTGTACATCGGGGTCGGGTGACGCGAGAAGGTTGATGAGCGGCTCCAGGCCCTCAGCTTTGCCAATGCTCAGTTTTGATGAGAAATCAGTGGACATGTGAGATAGAAAGAGGCTGGAAAACTCATTGCAGACGTCATCCTCTGCAGAAATAATTCACTTAATCAACGATGGTTGAACCGACCGTTCAAATCCAGCTTATGCCGCCGTCCGCGGGCAAACACACTAATCTGTATAAAACTCGGTTCCCGAAAAAGTCAGCATATTGATCTAAAATGTCCCAAAGGCGTATTGATTTTGCACAAAAACAGTTTTTGCCACAAGCATGTTTAAACACATCAGCGCGTAACCCTGCTGGTTTGATTATCACCAAAAAAGTGTATTCGTGGTCTTACGTAGAATAGAAGCACATTACGGCTACAAGGTCATATCGTTAGCACGAAGTCTACATTATCAACGTCACTTGTTCGTCTTTTTTAACAACGACAGGAAAATAAAGTGAAGTCTATTTTTACTCGATGATTACGTTGGATCTGCTGTTCATTTCCGAAGTCGGGTCCCAACACCGGGAAAGATGCGTTTCTGAACAAGACATTTTCCCCGACCTGGACTTTAATGAAAAATTGCATCGGTAACACTGCTGGCGAACGGCAAAACCAGTAAAGTTTGGGTAATAAAAGACACCAAACTGACAGGAAACTGCAACAGCCGAAAACATGTCGCATAAACTGAATGAAGGGCGTGGGAACTCCCCAACAAATGACCCACACCAACCACATCATTTCTGCGAAACGTTACCCGCGGGAAAAAATCAAGTACCATGTCGTTTTACGACGTAATTGAAAAACACTATATCGCTAAGGGCATTATACGTTATCTCTGTTAAACAAATGCATCAATGGATAGCGCTATGCAAGTAGCAACTAACAAAATTTTTGGTGACGGTAATTGTTGGTTGGGTGTTCGATCCACAGCCACTGAGTGAATTGCCGTAGCGCTACTTGGGCAAGAGCGTTCACCCCAACCGTCCCGCAAGAAGCACAATTCAGGCTTCGGCCTGCCACCAACTGCCGTTACTAAAATTTAAAAAATCTAACAAAGAAATACATACATGACAGACAGACAGATAATTTTATTTAACATCTGAAAAAATCAGATATCAGGGGGAGGAGAATGACCGCAAGGTCTTCGAGTCATCCTCCCCCTCGA
>JGI24022J15233_10000319_pt1 | contig 27788 bp, 22 predicted proteins | sample Ectturendosymbi2_FD_15233 | JGI IMG/M metagenome (IMG submission 15233)
GCATGCAAATTTATTCCGTGGTATTTGCATTAAGTCGACAAATTAACAAGCAAAAAAGTATGCGAAAACAATTAATCTCCTTTGCGCAGGTAATAAAGTTTTGTAAAGTATCATACTCAAGGGGGGGTTTTAACCCCAAAAACCTCCTTGCGTACGCTCTTGACTGGAATTGCTGTTGTATTCAAATATTAGTAATTCTGATAACACTGAAGTTGCAGATTGGCGCGTGTAATGGCCAAATTAGCACGTTTAAACTTTCGATTATTATCATGAGGCACGAGGGGCGGGTTTTGCTGCGTGACCATCGTACGTTCGTTGTTGGTCCGTTTATATTTTCGTTCAGTTGACCTATTTAAGTGGATAGTGACGTCATTTAGCACATAATAAGTTTCTTTGCGAACTTCCGTCTTTTCGCTAATCTAATTAAATAACTAGCACGTGAGGTAGTTCTTCAACGCTATGCCGTAGTTTCGCAGTTACTAGTTAGTTCATATACAAGCTGTGATTCTTTGTAAAAACCATGTGTAGGCTACTATTTTCTTTGTGGTTGTTGCAATAGCAGAATAACCTTCACAATCGCATAGACTGATGTTTCCATTTTACTTGATGATATCATCAAAAGGTTGTAAAAATTTTAGTGGGTGTGCTCGTGTATGAACATATTCACGTTATTAACGATTTTCCCGCAATCGATGAACCTGAAGCGAAATACGGTATGTTGTATTTTCAAGATAGTATCAATGCTTTCTCAACTGATCAAAAAATATACAGAATGATCTCAGATTTCGAATTGCACAGATGACCAGCATTGAAGTTTCTTTCTCGTTTTGATTCGCAAAATGTGGGAAACGATTTTCCCAAAGAAACTCCCCAGAAATAATTGTTGTTGAAAGACTCATGGTTAGGCAAAAAAATCTCAGAGTTCATCACTTTGCTGTGAAGCTCAATTGGAGAAATTTTCGAAAAGCTCAAGCAGGAACCGTAGAAATGAACTCTTGTGGTAACTTACGCAAACAGACAGAAAGCAACCGCAATCACAGAAACTATGGGCAGAACGTTTGGATCCAGGTGGAGATTGGCTTGGCTTGCAGTATACAGACCGTGTGAAAAGATTATGAGTCTGCTTGCAATGACACACACGGGCCATCCACCGAAAATATCCACAAGTTTCAACTGCGTAAAATATGCAATCAAAATGTACAAGCATGATGTAACATTGCTTGAGAAAGCGTCTGCTTCGTTTGTTCCGTCCAACTAAATAAATTTCGTTAAACTTTTCTCAGTTTAATACAAAACAGTGCACAAAGAAACGCAAAAATATCAAAAAATTTTCAGGGAAACCGCAAACATTCAAAAATGTTGCAGCAACTTGTGTCTATAGGAATAATATTTGAAAAGTAGGCTATTTAATAACAGTTAAGCGATCTGGGTTTTCTGTAAGCTTTCGAGGAATCTGGCGACTGTGCTCTGCTTTCATCTTTTTGCGATGATTCAAACTTGAACATATCTATGTTCAAGGAAGTACTACTACAAGGGGCGGGAGTTTAAGCAAGAAATCGATAGCCAATTTCTGTTGTAAGTCGATATCACGTGACATAGCGCATCCTCAGTCCTGAAATTTGCAAGCCAACCTTACCTGTGAAAATTTGAAAAGCTAAACTAAGACCAGAGACAGCAGATAAACTCAATACTCAATTAGAGCATAAAAAGCAAACAAACGCAAGACTGAACAAAGCTCGGTTCTGAACTTGGGTTCTGATCTATTCGTTTTAGTCTTGAGTTGGTTTGCTTTCACTGCTTTTTCTTTAGCTTTTCAACTTTTTAGCTCTAAACTTTGCTTGCAAATTTCAGGACTAAGAAAGCGTAATTTTAAGTGAAGTCAATTTCCTATTAACATTTTTCTGTTCGATTCCTTGCTTGTCCTCATTGTGGAGAGTACTGTTGCGATGGGAAATCCCAAGCGGCAAATCTGCAAAGCTTCACACTGTGGCACCAAGCACCAACAGAGATCACATTTCATGATAACTCTATTATTGCTTGTTCGCGCCACGTATAATGGGTGTTGTTCTTCGCGCACATCCCATTCGTGCTGAATCGCACATTCAACGCAACGCCAGCGGAGAGATTGCAACAGCACTTACTTGAAAGCTTTTAATGTGAAGGCTCTTATACTGTATTGTTATAGTAATAACACTTGTCAAGTCTATGTGCAACCTCTGTTTGGTTTTTAAACTATGCATATTCTGCAAACTCAAAAAGCATGTTGGTAGCAGCGAATGTCATGCATTAAACATGGAGGTTCTCAAACCAAGGTCTGGCGAATTGCTTTGTCATGCCAGAGCATATTGTTTCAAAGCAATGTCTGGAAATAATATAAAGATCAAGGGTTTATTGAAGTTTTGATGGTTTACGAGTAGTCTCTCACTTGATGAGGTTGCGTATTTGTGACATAGTCTTTGAAATCACCAGATATATCAGGTCATCTTTCAGGATCAAAACTGTAGCTATCTCGTTGTATTATCACTGGCGCTAAAGATTACTTTAGCCTTTGCTCTTTGCGGAAAAGATTTGCATCAAATAGCTATTCATATGTGTGTACGCATATCAGGGATTGCTGCCTCATTTTTGTGATCTAAAATTCAAAACTTATTCCAGTGATGGAAGCAACAGCCGGCACGAACAGGAGGCCTGCTCACTCAACCTGATCATTCTGAAGAGATTCCAGCTTGTTTCATGACGTAGCCGAGACAGAAATCGATGTGGTTGTTTCCTACTAGCTGGGAATTCAGAACCAAACCCACAACCGCAATAAGCTGGTTTCTGCCATATAAAATGTGACTTTTCCTTACTACAGTTGTCATAAGTGCGTTTTGTTAGAAACATGCAATGACGTTGAGATTTTCCGAATTGAAAGTGTTGTTAACAATTACAAAAAAAAAACACTTGCGTAACTTGAAAATTCTCATGCATCCAGGCAAAGATCATTGATCGTGTTCACAAAGGATATGACGTTCAATCTGTGGATTAATAATGCGAATGTCTAATTTGCAAAAACGCCACTTAATGCATGTTGTGAAAGTGCTAGACCTGAAAAAGAGGTTATGATTTTTAGGTCGTATATCCCGGAATACCAACTGGAGATGCGTTGTATTCTAATGCGGTTTTTGATTGGAAGCATCCTCTGCACAAAATTGCAGAAAGTGCTTGAGTATATCTCCCACTGCTAAAGTTCCTTTCAAAAGACTTGGTCATAAAGCTTGTCTTTGATAACTGTAGGGTGAGGCGCTTATGATTTAAGCAACCGTATGCGCACAAATACTGCACCATAACTGTGATGAAATTAAGAAAACTTATTAACTTCTTTGAGCAGCACCTCGTAGACAAGCAACACTTCAAAGCGAACATGACTCTTAAAAATAACACGCAGATTTGCATTTAGGAAATGGTGAAACCCTTTGACGCCGAAAGTGCGACTATCGTGGATTTCAAAATTGGCCATAACTCTCGAACGCAATAAGTTAGAAATTCAGTGAAGTCATCCTCGGATGTGGAAGACATAGATCGTTCCGCTGGACTTTAAAAAGTATCTTATTGTTTGAAAATTTTGAGAAAAATACGAAGCTTTGATTTTCCGTGGCGATTTTTTTGGCAAAAAGCAATTTTTTGTAAAACTTTTTTTCATGCTTCCCTGTTAGTTTTTTCGAAAGTTTTTTTGACTCGGACTTCTTCTGAAGCCCCGACTGAAAGAAATACAACCAAAGTGAGTCATCGCTGTTTGGGGGAAATTTTTTTGGGTGAGAAAGTGATCGGCGTCACGTGATTTTCGAATTACGTCTTTGGGGCTTGAAAAGAAACTACAAGGTGTTTGGTTTTTTATTTCTTCTAAAGGAAGCAAGGCGAAAATCTGCATTTTTAGAGCCCTTGATTGACATTCTAGCGTCATTGGCTGGAAAGTTGTGGTTTGTAAACGACAAAGTAATTAGCTAATCACCTGGGGATTGAATTCAGCAACAAGTCCACACAAGGGCAACACAGTTGAAACAAACTGCAAATTATTTTGCCAGGAAATCGATTTTGCGGATGAATTGTGATCAAAAGCTTACGGGTGAAATGAAGACAAACTAAAGCAAGGTTATTGAGGAAGCAGGCAAACTATACATTCAAATGCACGATATGATCATAATGCTGTTGCCATTGAAACCAAAAAGTAAGACTGATACCAGTGATGGGACGGCTACATTTTAGTGACGCGGCGATGAGTCAAATAAACATCACTTATCGCATGTGAATTGTTCAGCTAACAACTGCTGACCACCTTTAACGGGCTGTAAATTTCGTAGCTTGTTTTGTATTTTAAACGTCTCTCTTGCACAACCAATTTGAAATTTTCTCCTGCGTGAGAAAATTTCCAAAATTTCTTGAATGTTGAGTTAGCAGAGGTTTCCTCTCCGTGCTGTCACGAAATTAAGGCTCTAGGTTCAAGAAAATGCTTGATAGGTTTTATCTGCCGTATTGAAAGTTGTTCTATTTTATACAAAAAATATTGTTCACGTATGGGGATGGGTTTTGCATTTGGAATATAGTCGTCTTATTAATTGTGGCTTTGTATACACCCCAAAAATAAAAAAATGTTTCAAGTTTATCAACAACCCGAGATTAATTTTTGAAATGTTTTTTAACACGTTTCATGTCTCTTAATATCAATCTATTTGCATTTTCCATTTGAAATTTTCACGGACACTGTGATGAATACTCACATTAACCATGTTTTTGAGAAACAAGTGGTGTATTACTTTGATGTGGGAGTTGCACTGTTTAAATTGATTTTTCAGAAGAAAAATATCTACCAGTTAAGCACGAGGGCTTTTTAGAGAGTTTCTGTATATTTTTTAAGTTTTTGGCGAACTGACATCTGGGTAAAAAGTTTCAAAAATGTTGTCGCACTGCGATGTCACAAACAGTAGCGTTCATCATGGCAGAAATACGAAACGGTGTTTCTGATGTAGATGCTCCATCAAGTTATGGCAAAACCGACTGCACCCCGTGCAAATGGTGATTAAAACCTGTCACCGTACCTTGTTGAAAAATCAAAACAAAAGACAGAATATGTAAACTAAGCAGAGATATAAAACAAAATATAATTTTTCAGTCATGTTGAAATCAAACCAGGTCGGTATTTGTTGAAATATATTTTTCCGAAAATGTCTGTGACCAAAAAGGTTCCATTGCATAAGTTATTGTGTGTTAAAGGATATTTACGAAATCTTCTAGCTTCATAAAAATTTGTCTATCATCTTTGAAGATTCCAAATGAAAGATAATTTGAAAGGAAACCTTGTTGTTGTGCAAAAATTCGAATGAAATTGAAACGTTTTTGTTTATATTTATGACTCTTCTCAACTATCTCGTAATGAAACTCCTCTTTGCTGACACTTAACTGATGGTCATTGACCAGACTCCAGTTATGCTTTACAGCCCAGTCTTCCGCACTTGTGTAGATTGTTTTTCATCACCGTCCGAACACAACACCACCTTCTACCCATGATCTTAACCAAGGGTTATTGGGGTAACCCCCAAATAAGTTACAGTGCCCCACAAATTGTGTTGTGCCCAGGAAAATTTGTTTTAAGCCTTATTTCGTGTTCAAAAACAATTGTTCTTTCCACGTAGCGTGGCATCCATTGTCCAAATATTGGCAGCAAACATGTAAAACTCTCGCGACACACAGGTTGTGTTCCTTTCTATACGCAAATGCTACTGGGTTTTTCATTTTTTTCTTTTATTTTGCAAAACCTAGAAAGAAGCTGGGTATAGATGCGATTGTGATGATATAGGTGGAGAAGGCCGGCCATTTGGTATTCCGAAAACACCGTGGAAATTTTCTGTACCTTTTCGATTATTTTTTAACAGAGTTGATGCGGAGAAAATTTCCATTTTTCTTGCCATTCGTGTCCCGGACGTAGGAAGCAAGACCCCAGAGTGTGTCCTTGTTCAGAGACTACAGAAAAAGTGCTCATAAAAACGCATGTATTTGGAATGGCCTTCCTAAATTGTTTTTGCGAGTGTGTGTATATGTTGCCCTAGTTTTCAATTATCTGTTGCGTTGTACTTGAACTTGACGGTCATAGTGGGCAGCGAATTTAGAACGTGCTGGCGGTAGTCTCTGCTTGGCAATTTACCTGAGTCCTCTATGTGAGAAGAAAGATTCACCTGAATTTATATATCTTTCTAACTGGGGTTTTCGGTTCAAATCTGGGTGTTTTTAATGCGTCTGTATGGAATTTTTCAAAAAATCTCATTAACATACCTGTGTTGCAGTGCAAAGATCACACGATGTTCTTCTGTTAAAGGATTACTTCATTTTTAACTGACGAAGCGAATCTATTGCTAGAGTGCAGTAAACTCCTGCATTGCCAGTCAAAGGAGGTTTGACGCTAGGTTTCATATTTTTATTACAAAGTAATGTTTGTGGTTGCCTTTCGTTTAACACGCTTGAAACTAGAAAATCTCCTCGACTACACATTATTAGATCATTGTTTGAGGATTACCGTTTTTTATTTCTACTGGAATACGTGCATACACAATTTGTGTCAAAACAAACTTACAATTAATTTTCCTAACTTCGGTGTGTGAAACAACAGGCATAAAGATAATGTGATGGCATAAATATTTGCATTGCTTACAGGTAATTGTAGGTGCTTTTAGAAGTACGTTGCTTGCCGTACATACTTTCATAATGCCTCTCAGAATGATGGAAAGCCATTTGTATTCAAGCTTGCTGGGAGAATCGCTCTTACGTATGATCACTCCGAGTGGTAACGAGTGCGAGTTCTTGAATTGATTCAAAATAAAAACAATACTTCCTTTATTTTATACAGATCCGCCTGTAATTTAAATCATTGACTCTGAAAAGGGTAAATAAATGCCTACATAATGTCGTCTCATTTGCTGGCGAAGATCAGAGGTCTGTTGCAGAACCGGTACAGCAAATCGTCTTTCCATTTGAAAACTTCAATTTTGATGCTGATTAACTGACAAATGCATTTTACCCCCAATTGCGTTTTATGTTTGTCCCAATTCGGGTTCTGCTGACACAAGCCTTACTGCAATGCAGCGCTTGATCGATAATCTCAACGCTATTGCCTGTGTGTGGTGACCTGTTGTCGGAGATCACGTTTGGGTGGCCACGTTAATCTGCTTAAAGTATTTTGACTTGATAAACGGTGGTCAGCATTACATGATATGAATTTTGCCGAATTAAAGTTCAAGCCGTCACTTAAATTGCAGAGGAGAATCGGAGTGCACAAAAACAACACAGAAAAAACGTATGAAGAGAAAAAACGGAGGATCATGATATGCCATGAAAACATTTTGATAGTGTTTTCAAGATAAATGTTAAATAGTAAAGTTTTAATTTGTTGTTTTATTTTTGTTCAACAAGCACCAGAATGAAACTGAAACAGGAGCGGTTGAGGCGATATTGCTGGAGAAAACGCCCACATAATGTTCCTCAAACACCTAGGCAATTTTCCATGAATTTTTATATTTATGGAACATAACGTTGTTGAATTAAACTCAGACCCCATATGGGTTCGCAACCCACAGTTTGAGAAGCCCTGTTCTCTATGATCCAAAGCGTTTTTTATTTATAAGACGTCGGCGCTGTGAGCCTTGCATCGCAACAGAGATCATGTAATGAGCTTCGTTTCAGCACATTTGCCACTGATGCGTAAGTCACCATTTGCACAAAAATTTGTGCACTGCATCTGCAACGCTTGCTTTAGAAAAAGATTCACTTATGTGCCTCATTCTACTCAAAGTCCTGTATTCTTGCTAATTTTGATCGTAAGGGCAACATTCTGTAAAGGTGACAACGGAAAAGCAAACAACCAGTAGTGGTCTTAGTGAGTGTGCAGTGCAAAGGTGTGCAAAATAGGGACCCTCATTTTCAATTTACGCGCTTTGCTGGGTCCCATTTTTAGTTTACGCGCTATCAAAAATTTATGACATTTTCATTATGATTGTATTTTTATTATAATGATTACACAAGTAACTCTTAATTTTGTTTGCTCTGTAATATGTTGTAACACATTTGGATTTTCAACCTGAATATAAGAAGCCAAACTGAAAAAATGAAATATAAATAGCTTTCCAAATGATCAAAGGACAAGGAGCCCTGTCAAAATGTGAAAGCTGCTCAATCAAGATGCTAGGGTCCCTTAATCAAAGGATAAGGAGGCCTATTAGTCTTTGGTTAAAGATAAATAGCCTGTCTACCGTACATTTAGAGATCAAGGGTCTGCAGACAAAAGGTAACATGAATAAGGCGCTCAATATTCTTCAAAAAGATATGGGTCCTTCAGTCAAGATTGAAGAGCAAAATAGCTTTTTGCAAAGTGTTTTGTTTCGTCAAAAACTCTTGAAAATCTTCTAGACAAAATTTATCGAAATGTTTTGAAGCGTGGTGCCACAGAAATGAGTCTTCAATTATATGGATTGCAACTGTTACCACTTTTGTGAACAGGAATAACTTTGTCAGGTTGTTTCAACTCCCGCAAACTCTGCTGCACGGATTTTTGGTCTTGTTTTTGATGTATGATTGTGTCACATTTACTGTGATCCACGCAGGTGGTCAAAGCTACTCTTATCTCTATAGAAATGACTCAGTGTCCATAGGGGTATACATGTCAGATGCTTTTGTTGCTTAAAACCGTGTGCAAGTGTATTGATTCCATCGTCGAGTATACTATCATTTTGTTGTCGTTTGCTGACAAAGCAATCTTGTTTACCTCGTCTGTACATACCTCATACTTGTAATATTTAATCAGATGTATTGTCCTCATTCATTTTTTCTTTGTAAACAAAAACTTTTTGTAACCCTCACACCTGCAACTTTTCTTACTGGTAAGTGTGGTAAGTGTTCGAAATTTGGCTTCGCTGCCAGCTTCTTCAATGATTTTTCATTATTCAGCGAAGGCGCATTCGATCTGGTGTGTTGATCTAATCTCGACTTGTGAACACGTATCTGTAGCTTGGAAGAAACTATTACTTTAATAATATTTCCATTAACTCACCATAAAAATGGTGACACCACGTCGCTTCCATTAAATAAATTATTATGTTTTCATCTACAGCGTTTCGCAAAAAGCGCTATTTAATATTTTGAAGTTGTCATGGTGTTGGTTGGTTATGGATTTATTGTCCCTTTACGATTTGGCGATTTTTCGACGTTTTGACAATTTGACAAAATTCTGCCCACATCTGACCACTTTCTTTCTATCATGCACGTGGCAAGTTCAGTGCACCAGTGGTTCTGAAGCCGATGTTCTCTACAGTAATTGCTTTCGGACACAAGAAAGAAAGTAGCGCAAAAACGTGTTTGCAGCATGAGTCAGCAACCCTCAAGCAACTTGCAATCAGTGATCAAGAAGATTTTTGAAACAAAACGGAAACCAAACTAAGAAACACTACAACCGCAATTATTCACAAAACTTCGGAGCTGTTGCAATTGTGAATGAAAATTCAAGATTCAGTAGCAACATGTACACGTACATTTACACTCTGACTGCAAGAAATAACAGCGTATAATGACTTTAGACTACTATTTGTGTACCAGACGATGTGAAATTGCACAGGTCTGTTTTTCGAATTTTTGTTTATTGACAGTCGTACTTGCTGCTCCAACTGGCAGACATTTGTATAGCATTTAGAACCGAAAATATAAACTGATGAAAAGCAGAGAATTTATGGTGCGCTAGCAGATAGAGAGGCCACACACCGCGTTTCGTCAGGGATTGTTGAGCTATTTGATGTCACGCAAACATTCAAAGTCCGCTAAAACACACGAGAGAAAAGTACAACGTTTTTGACTCAAAAGCTGGTGGTTAGTGGTTTTCTTCCATTATCGTCAAACAAGATTGCATCTGGCAGCGATTACAGGCCACAATGCCACGCTGTGTCACATTTTTTTCTGTTCGCTCGTAGCATGNAAAACGTCCTCAACATGCTGATATACGTAAAACCTGGGCTTATATGTTACATAATACCGTATCAGTTGAGTTCTTGTGAAGAAACGATTCACCATTTTTACAAGATTAACTCGCTTCCGCTTTTGCAAGTTGCAAACTCCGTTCAGGTGTTATAAAAACCTGAACATGTAGGTACTTAACTTGCCAAAAAATTTCCAAAAATTTAGCAGCGCAGGCACATTTTTCAACAACACAGCATTTATTCTCAAGCTCATCTGACCTGGAAAAACTAACTTTTATATTTGGAAATATATATTTTTTTCAAAAATAAACATATTTTCCTTTAAAAATTGTGGAAGCTGCGCAAGGTACCTCTTGCCACAATTGCAAATTCCTTTCAAAGGGTAAATGCGAACAACCGATGTTAACTGTGAGCCACGCGGTTCGACTCAGCTTATCTTATCGGCGAATTCGCTGATGGGACGAAGTTGCAAAGCTTCCTCGTCCATAAGAATGTCAGACTTGTTTATGAAAAATACCATTAGTGACCTCACGCACAGCTTTTGTTTNCATACGTCAGGTGTACACTGTCATCTTGGCGGTAACCCCCTAACTCAAACACACACCGTATTCGCATTTCGATGGGAATGTTCGACAGCACGCTTGGAAAAATTCAGTGACTGAAGAAATCAAGTTAATAAGGGCATTTTAAATCTTATTAAAATTTAGATGAAACTTAATTACGTATAATGCCGGTAGTCACCTCATCGGGGAACCGCATGCAAAGCAGTTCAGTGCAGGGACGCCAGAACAGCGATTGGGAAGGGAGGGCAGTAAAAGAGTTGAGGGCAATGTAAAATTGTAAAGAACATAGAAATTGTTACCGGTTTTGCTTGTTTTTGTGCAGCAACAACGTTTCCCTCAAAAATGATAGCAGAAATTTTAGAAAACCATTCTGCATTTTATGGGTACGCGAATAGTTGCAATAAATTTGTTTCAATAGATCCAGAAAAACCATGAAATTATCTATGATTCTCTTATGAAAAGGTACCTCCACCCCAATTGACCCCCTTCTAAAAGGAAAGGGGGCAATAACCCTTTCGTTTCATCGCTCTCCGGCGTCCCTGGAATTACCTACTGTATGATTCTGATATGTAAGGGCTCCTGTGCCCCGTTGCCCCTTTTTCAAACGGCACGGTGGGCACTTCCCCGTCATGCACCGCCGTTCCGATGACTCTGGTTCAGTATAAAGAACAAATCTTAGCAGGTCGGTTGAATTTTTTGCTTATTCGAAGGAAAGGAAAAAAAACATAAAAATGTTTCATTATACAGCGAGAAGAACAGTGATTAGATTTTCCAAACGCTATTGATACCATCGTCATTGTCGTGTCGTGACCAAACAAAGTAAAGGAAATGAAATATGTAGGTCACAGTATCGTGAGGAGCTTAAGCAACATATTTGATTTGTTTTATTGTCGTCACAGCTACGAAATACATTTGACCAGTACTGAAAACAGACATCTTAATGATGTCGTAAAAATTTGTTGGAAGCAAAAGGAAACAAACGTTGATTACAGCGTTAAAAGAGAGCTTTTGCCGATAAGCTTATTTGAAAAAGCGTACTATTATAATGAGACCTCTGCCGAAGAACCAGGTGAAAAGAGTTTGAGGAACTCTGTCAAGATTTACGCGTTGAATTCAAAACTTGAAACCAAGTGTGACGCTCTCAAACTGATGTATCGCGCCAAGGAGACCTCAAACGCATATCTTCATGCAGAAATCTGGATAGCAGTGCGTACCAGACGAAACATAATATCAGTACGTTGGCTTCTCTAAAATGTGGAGATTGACCTGAAGTAAAATCCAGTTTTCAGACGTATTTAATCTGCTTGTTCCTCATCTGACGTTCCATTTTTTCTAGTACTCGACTGCGAATATTTCAGATTTCGCTCAAGATGCACATTTACTAACCACCAAAAGAACTTTTTACATCTGTTGCTACGTCTTCCCTCGTGATAAACAGGGTTTGCATGCATAAGAAGCGACCTACTAAAAACATTCATAAGAAGCGACCGACTACGAATATGTCTACCAGTAGCAGAGTTGGTTGCAATTTTTGCTATTCAAGATATGTCAAAACCCGAATAGCTGTGGTGGATACTGTCTGTGCATTAACTGTCTTTGAACTCTGACAAATTTGATGAAAGGTTATGGTGAGGTGCAATCGAGCATTTCAACACATACGCAGCACAAAGATGATTCTCGAAAAACGCAGTTGGTCTGCATTGAGAATCAAACAAAATTTGCTCAAACTGGGATGTTATCAAAATTGAAACACCTCCAAAATATCACTACCAGTTGAATGGAAAACTTGTTCGACACGTTTAGAAATCAGCCCGCGGCTGTGCGAAGTTATCATTCATCATTTGCTGAAGACATTCTGGCAATCGGATGCTCACTTTAGTGACGTGACGTCCATGCAAGCACTTGATAGATTAATGTTGCTGTATTCTAAAAGTAAAGTTGACGAATGGCAAGTGTTTGGAAAATCAGAAAATCATTTTCGTTTTGGGAATGAAAGAATTGTTAAAGTAGAGTGGCTATGAAAAGTAAGATGGTTGCTGGAGGTAACCTTTGCAAAAATAATGGAAGTCAGGATGGAGTTTGCAGCATAATGAAACAAAAGAAGGCAAAATCTATCAACTGAGTGTGCAAACCTTACTTGATGATCAAAACGTTTCAGCGACACTCTAAAGTACGTCACTGATTGTAAATTTTATGAGACAGATAAGTCTGCCAAAAGTTTCTTTCAAGCTTGGCCAGCTCTGTTTTTAAACTGAGAAAATCATCTAAGCAAATATAGTTCACTGAAACGAACAGGTGCTTTATATTCATAATATCTTTTTTGGTAACAAACATTTTGAGGAAAGAGTTTCGTTCTCTATGACGACAAGGTTTTGTTATTGATTTTTTGCTATTTTAGCAACAACATACTATAAAGCGGCAGCTTTTGTCAGTTATATCTACAAGTGAGGGATTCTGAAGCCTTAGCGGCAAGTCCATTTGGGATGGCAAGGGCTTCAGTGTGGGAGCTTCTTTGTAGTCGTCATAACTTTTCGCAGCACAACGTGGTTGAATCTACTGCGCATCGCGAAAAATTGTAATCACCAAATGTTCTCTGATTTCCAGATTTGCACGCCGTATTTTCCTCCCAATTTACGCGTTGATGCGCAAACTTTGCACATCGCCAAGGGCAACTTGCCGAGTTCCTCAGGGATCTGGCTGTGGCGTGATAAGTTAGAGTTATAACAAACAGATGTACTTTGTTCAGCAAATTGGTAAATTGGTACTTTGTTCAACAAATTGGTAAATAGGTACTTTGTTCAACAAATAATCTATTAATGGATTACAGCACGTTTAAATGGTTAATTAACAGTGTTGCGTAGTTGCTAGAATATTTACTTGGCTACTTGTTCCCATCAGATTCGTCTTTGGGTATAACACTGAAGCGTAACTTTAATGCTTCGTTTCTGTGCCAATTTGGGATTACTAATCCCAATAATACAGAAAAGTGCGTCGTTTAACAAGGAAATAGCGCAAAATTCCTCAGTTGCTACCTTATGCGTCCTTCTGTGTGGTGTTGTGGACAACATACATAAACGACATAGACGAAAAGATGATAGATGGGAATAAGAAGAAAATGTGTTGATAACCCACTTGCTAATGCAAATAGTTTGTCAAATGAAATTGAACTTGATGCCAAGGCATTTGTCTTTATGGCGTTTATTTCGAGTGGGAGTCAAAATATTTAGATGAAGGTTCTAGCAATAACGCAATGGAAAGTTAAGCTCGTTGCTGTCTGAAAAACCTTCCTGTTTCTTTTTCTGTTCCTGCTCCGACAGGTTAAACTTGTAGAAAGCTCATGACAATGCTTTTTTGGTGACACAAGCAGCTGGTAAAAAGCACTAACAGCAGAAAAGCCGTCGTCGGCAAATAAATTAGGACATCCAGAAGCAACAACAGTACTTTGAAGTTGAATTCATTTACTTGTCATTTCCTGTTCTGAAACCTTGCTTCTCTAGCAGGTTTGCACATTTGATATTTTTTAACTACCGCATTTNTTCGATTGTAAGCGGCGACTAATAAAGTTTTTTTTTCATTTCGTGCGGCTGATAATCAAGGACAAGGACGGCAAACAATCAAGTAAATACGGTATGCAACACGTTTCGATTTTTTGCTATCAAAACAGTTGCCTACATGAAACTCAAATGAAATCGTACATGTTTTTTAAAAGAATTTTTTGAAGTTGCTTGGTCTTAATCTCTTAATTACACTCAACTCGGTCCGTATATGGATTTGTACAATGCCCTTTTCACACTAAATATGCAGCGAATGCAATATTGTTGTTGCTACATTACGTCATGACACAATTTCGACTTAGAGGAACTAAACCCATTTTGAATTTAAACAAAATTACTGCTTATTTTCACAAAGCAATAACCAGATGTCACGCGGAATTAAACAGCAAAAAGGAAATTGTTTCAATACAGAAACCTTTTTTCTGACTAATGGCCAATTTTGACTAGATATGAATGGCGAGGTTTGCAAGTGGTCAGCAGGAATAAGAACATTAAGTGGACAAGAAAGTACGTAGCGGCTGCTGAAATATTTACCTCTGGATGCTTCTGCAGCGTTTTTAATGACAATAAGCTTCAATTTTTTCATCTTTTAGTTTGTTTTATTAATTCATAACAAGATGCATAACAAAATGAGCTCGGGTTACGTCGCCGTTTTTGGTTTACTTCCTTTTTGTTAAAATGTAGTGAAAGTTTCCACTTTTACAAATATAATCAAAAACAACGCAATTCATGTGCAGCAATTTTCTGTGTCTATAAGTAAACTCCTTTTTTCTACATATTGTGTTATGTGAAAGTGTACTATATTAAAGGAAATGAGAAACAGTGAATTTGAAGCAAGAAATCTAACCCAAGCTTTTATAACTCTAAATACTTGTGTTTATTTAAACTTACCAAGGATGGGTATGTTAAAACAAATTTTTAACAATTTAACCCTATAAAACGTAGCAAAATCTGTATTGCTTTTTAATCATGCTTAAGTCTATAAAGTGCACCGTATCAGGCAATATTCTGCACTTTCCTATGTTTTTCTCTTGAGAAGATGACACATAGAGTCAGTGATATAAAATGCATCAGTGTATAAAAGGATTGTGAGAAACACTTCAACACTATTTGTTCAAATTGCTTTCATTCCAGGAAAGTGTCAGCGGAAATAAATGAAAAATTTGTGAAAAAACTTACCTTTGACAAATCTCTTTCCCTATTAGAAGGACAATACTTCATTCAGTAAACTTCTGTCTTAAAGTTTTTCAATAGGATATTTGATAAATTCCCTGGAAGTTTCAATTCGCCATGCATCAACCAACTGCTGTAAGTCCTTTGGGTCGTTTATTACATACTGTATAAGTAATGTTACTATAACTCACATTGAAAAATTGAAATAAGTCCAATGTAGAGACCAGAAGCCCAAACGGGAAAATTAAAAAATTTAGATCATGATAGAAATAGTTTCGAAGTTCACAGTAAATTCTAAAATTCTACCATTTTCAGTGAAAATCGTTAAACATATAAATTTTATTTGCTAAAACGTCAAACCTGATTGACCAAGGTTTTACAGGTTCCTCATACTTTTCAGGTGAATTCTCGATTCGCAGTTTTTTGTCTTGTGACAACCGGTTTTCCAGCTTTGTTTGTGATCGGGTATATGTTGAGTTATTTAAGTCCTGTTGTTCCGATATTACAACACATGTACAATTTTACGTACACGGTATGTATAAATGGTATGTATGTGAATAGATTCGAATCGAATAAGGACTGAGGATGGGTAGTTTTACATGAAACCGATTTCCCGTTAAACTTTGCTGATCGGTTCCTTGCACACCCCAATTGTGGAGAGTACGTACTTGAATAATATGCATCCCTAATAAAAACAAACAAACATGGCATCTATATACACATTTTGAAAATAATGTGTATGTATGACAGATTAACTTGAAAATCAACAAAATATTTCTATAGCTTGAAAGAGTTAGCCACCGTGTCAATCCCTGTAAGTGCTTTCGTTCCGTAAAGCATGCCAGCTTGTGTGACAAGGTAATGAACAGTGAACTTTCACACCAGAAAATGTATTGCTTTTTGATGGTAGCATTTATAATTCATAACAGCATTCAATGCATCTCGGCATTTTTCTACGACGTAACATAGGAAAATGTATAATCTCTACGTCTGTCTTGAAACTTTAAAATAATTATCGTTTTTATTGAAGATCGTTAGCAGATTGTTGAGGTTAAACATTTTTAATAGACAAGTTGCACATGTTTCAGAGTAAAAACTACATTTCACGAGTGAAAATTGTCAGATAACCTCTGGAGTGACAACTATTTTGACACCAATTGTGGTGTTATAAAAAACTAAAGGAAGAGAAAAACTTCCTTTGATTTTGTTATTGCTAAACGTTTAAAAGTAAGTGTTTTCAACATTGTATTAGAAATAAGGTCACGACCTTTAATGTCAAGAAAGCGAATATAGCCATGAGGCCCTGCCTGATGATTTCATGCAGCCGACTATGTTGGCTTGTGTGCTACTTACTGAGGAACAATTAATTTCCTGCTCTGAAAGGCTCTGCATATTGCTCTGTCAGACCTGATGTTTTCCTACTATAAAAGGCGCAATAAAGCTTGCCGCTTTCTTTTTAGAACTGTAGCTTCTAAATACAAATTCTTTAGCTTCTAGTCGGAAGGATTTATCTCAAAATTATTATTATTTTTTATTCCAAGCAACTACACTCCACATGTGAAACAAGCAAGAAATCTATCTGCAAATTTTAATAGGATATCGATTTCACGTAACACTACGCATCGTCAGTCCTTAAATCCGCAAGCAATTGTATCAGGTGACAGCTGAATGGCTAAAACAAGGGCAGAGAAAGCAAACAACTTCAAGTCTAAAGCTAATACATCGTAACACCAACTGCGACAGTTAAAACATGGAATTATGTCCTTCTCAAATAATTGCATTACTGGAACGTCAAAATTCAGATGTAACTTAAATTTAATAAACAATAACACAAGGTGCTATAAATACGTCGTTCTCAGATAATTTCGTTCAATAAATTACGACTTTCTCAGACAACTGCAAAATACGTTGTTCTTAGATAATTGCGTTCACTTGAATACAGATATCCGCAAGATTCAATCATCGCCCAACCGGATGATTCTTCGCCCAACCGGATGATTCTTCGAAAGCCTTCTGAAACGCTATAGCTTTTGATTGTTTTTTAAATTTCAGAATAGATATGGCATGTCTTTATCAGAAGATACATGGACATTGTACGTAACGCTGACTTCAACGTTTGTACTTGTTGGTGCCATGGCAGGTGCCTCATCAAGGAAGTTTTTATTGGTTTCCTTTTCACGGAAACGTCTTTTGCAAGGTTGTCATTTTCTAAATATCTTGGCAGCTGTCATTTTGGCTTTAGTAGGAATGCTAACGTGGTCACCGGAAGTGATCATGGCTGGAAGGCTTTTGAATGGAATTCCAATGGGAATGTGGTATGGTAAGTAATTTAAATGTAAGATATATTACAAGTCATATTATTAGCTTAAAAGACGTTTGCAGCAACATGTTACAGCTGGCTTACGGATCAGACAAAAAATAAATCGAACACAAAGCAAGAAGTTTTGGGTCAGTTTAGCAAACTACAAACGGGATGTACATTATTTTATCCTTTTATTATTGCGATAATAAATAATCAGCAAAACTTGACAAAATGAAGTAATATTTTGTCTGCTGCAGATGCTGTTTAAACTTGCTTAAATAACGCAGTTGTGAAATTCCAGGCATTCCACTGCAACACATTTTCTGCGAGGATAATATTTGCACAGAGTAGGACCACTGATGACATGCCAGATGGACCCCTTCAACAATTTTTCCTACCTCAAATTGTTTTTTCGTTAAATAAAATGGCTAAAATGGCATCAAGTGAAATTTTTAGAAGTTTTAGCTCTGTCCCGCAAAATTGTTTCGTTTTCACTGGAAAGGTTTTGCACCAAACCTTGAAGCAGCCAGACCAACTTAACTGCAAGTTTAAAGGAAAACGCTACGTTACTCAACTTGAAAAAAGTAATGACATCATCAGATTATGCAAAGAGAGTCTTTGCGTTTTATCTAGTACCTTCCAAGATAGACACGAATGCAGTACACTGAAACCGAATGTGCAGCTTTGCAAACTGTGCTCAAGACGTTTCAATACTTTACTTAGAACGAAAAAATCCTAAAACCAGGTTTTCGTTTTTGCAGTGCAGGTCAGTGATTTTGTAGGGCGTTATATATCGTATACGCTGCGTGAAAGCCTGCTTCTGCTTTCCAGGTTTAATTACTCTTGTGGTGGCAGAAATTAGCACTCGCGAAAAGCAGCAAACCTGGCAAAGCATATCAACCAGCGGCTTTCCTCTTGGCTTATTTTTGGGAACGGCCCTTGCTCATCCGAAGGTGATTGCTAAAAATTTGTTATGAGATTACACAGGAAATAATTGATAAAGAGTTGAGACAAACAAAATTATTTTAGCAAACTGATTGAAACCGATTTCCTTTGGTTAATGTAGCAAGATCAAGTTTCCAAATGCAATTTGTTCAACCGGGACAGAAAGCTCATGGATAACTCCAGGATGTTTGCACTGAGTAACATGTTCTGCAGTAGCGTTGAAAATGCCAGAAGCTGACGTTTTTCAAGCTTTGTCGGACATGGTCAAATCAGTCCAAATAAAACAAGATTTGGTTGTTGTTATAATGGTTTTATCTATAGGTTTGAAAGTAATCTTCAATAAATCTTTTGAAAATTTTTTAAGGTTTTCGGAACTGTTGAAAGACTACCAGTGCTTTTCTGCATTTGTGCCGTGCCATCACTTTTCTACATCATTGCAAGCTTTTGGATCCCAAACACTCCTTTCTATTTACTGACACAAGGCAACCAAAACGAAGCAGAAATTGTTCTGGAAAAGCTAAGGAAGCCAAACAAGGCAAACTTATTTTCACACAGGATGTCAATTATATTTTACGAAAACCTCGCATAATTCACCAATCATAACCGGTTTGTAGAAATGTCATAGCGCAACTTGGTTAATTCAAAACCCTGCAATTCGTAACGGTTATTTGTTTTCCACTTTGAACTTTTAAAGGAAAATGTATCGATCATGATGACTTACGTTAAGTGAAATTACGTTAAATTGCTTTACGTTAATCTTAAAAATTGATTCAAAGTTCGCTGCTGAAATGATTTCAAAAGTTGTGCAGTTTTGCAGTAGTGAAGTAAAAGTTAATGATTCCGGTTTCACCATGGAATTTGAGAAGATGAGTTTCTTCAAATGTTTAACTGTAAATTATTTTTTAAGTATTCCTAGCAAGAAAACTTCACGTCTGCAAAAATCTTTAGATTTCATGTAATTTTCCACCGTAAATTAAAAGTAACTATTTATTGATCAATGCCAGGATTTGACAACAAACTTGCCGATCTTTTGATGTTGTATTCACACTCTTTGTATTATCTGTATTCATATCCATCTTGTGTCTAAATTTTGTCCGTGGTGTGTCGTTTGTGGCGATGTAAGTACAAATAGAGTAAGATATTTTCGTACATATTTTATGCTTACTTACTTTAGCTTGCTCACGAGGAAGAACTAGACCTGATAAAAAATGAGATAAAGGACAAGCCAGTTATGACAACACAAGACATGATTCTAACTAAACAATATAGGTTTGTAGAACTATTTTAACGCTTTGGAAGTCTGTAGCATTGCAAATGAGTTGCTGGAAGTAATGGCAGTGGTAAAATTTACTGTTACTGCAGTTGTTTTATATAATTTGTTGTATTATTACTTCAGTTACGTTCGAGTCGAACGAACGAAATGATAAAATCGACTCGAAATTTCTCAATATCCTGTTTATTGGTGGCATATGCAAGTAAATTGTAAATAAAACAAAATTCGCAACTTTTAAATTGACATTAGGTAGACAGTAATCAACACAGAACTTTCTTATTCCTGGAAATATAAGAATATAGCGCATTTCTCTATTTTAAGCGTTATTCCGCAAACGAAACGGTGCACTTCAATTAATGCCAAAGAAAGTGGCTTTTGATATTTTAAATTTTAATGCAAATCTTTTCCTATGAAACTGCACTTAGAAATCTCAGGTTAATTCGTATTAACTAAACCGTGCATGTGTTATTGTTATATATCCCACTTGAAAGGTTTCTCCAGTCATTGTAAATACCCCAATGAGTTATCGCCGGCCGTAATTCTAGTACATGAAATAAATTACCGTCGTAGATTTTCAACTCATAGACGCGTTATAAAAGAATTTAGCGAGTGAGATTTGACAGAACTTTCAAGCAAACCAACACCAGCTTTTCCTCACGGATGATATGAAAAATTGATTCCACGAAAGAGTTCGTGTGATATAAGCTCAGCAACAGTTTGACTGTTTTCCGCAGAAATCAACTTATCGCAGTATGTGCCTTATATTCCAACCTCGTTCTGGGTGGAATGAACCACATCCTTTTTTATAGTTCAATTTTCCTGCAACAAGCCGGGATAAAGCCTGGAATATCTCCCACAGTGACAATCGGGATATTTTCTGCTGGACTTGTTGCTAGCTTTACCGGGGTAAAAAATTGCATGTGAACTATGACAAATTGTTGAAATTCTAGCTGAACTTCGTGTTGAAAGCTTTTCATATCCACCTTGGTTCGCTACAATATTTCGAAATATTAATGAAAGCGTAATTCTATTTAAATATTTCACCTTACATAATTGTGATCATGTAGATCAGTGCTCTTCCACATTTGTCAACGTGGAACCCCTGATATACTTTCGCGTTTGTCATGGAACCCCCATTAAAAAAACACGAATTACTTTTCGTGCACTTCTTGAATGTACCTGCTACATTAAAAATTTGGTCACCTAGCAAAAGAACATGTCTCAGATATGTATCGGCCCATTTGCTAACTTTGGCAGTTGAATTACATTTGGTCCACTCCGGAGGAGGTGCCTCATTTCCATTTGAATTACAGTACATTGCTCGTTACCGTCCACACCTTCGCTGTTATTATTATTTCGCTTCACATAAGTAAATATGCTGTTTTGCTTCATCTAGCTCAGGGGTCTCCAAACTACGGCCCGCGGGCCAAATGCGGCCCGCTAAGACATTTCATCCGGTCCGCGAAGCCATTTTGTCAATGATGAAAAAAATAATGTTGAAAAAAACTGCAAATGTTTTTACGAAAAATTTTTCGATTTGTTAGAATATAACATATCTCGAAACAATCACATTAGGCCTACGTAAAAAGTCCGGCCCTCGACATATTTTTTATTAGCTTATGTGGCCCTAGGACAAAAAAGTTTGGAGACCCCCGATCTAGCTTAACTAAATGGTAAACGTTGGGTTTCACACCATTTTTATTTTATTCCCACAAAGGCTGCGCAGCAGCTCTTGTCTGTAGTCCAGTGTTTCCCAACCCTTTTAGGCTTGCGGCACCCTACAACAGAGAAATTAAATTAGTGGCAACCAGTGGCGAACCCATAGCAAGTTGCTTAAGATTTGATGACATTTTGAAAAAGTATTTTTAACGACATATTGAAAAACGTATTCGCTCGCGGCACCCCTGAGTATCTTGAGTAAGTGGCACACTCGGGTGCTGCGAAACCACGGTTGGAAACCACTGCTGCAGTCTGTGACTCAGTCTGCATTGCTGTTAACCATGCATCGGCAACGTCGTATAACTATGATGCACCAATAGCGTTCCTCTTTATTGCACAACAATCAACAACAAGTGACGCAGTAACTATCAATATTTCTTTTTCCGTTATCTGCACTCAACTCCTATACAACTAACTGGCCTACTTTGAGTCTGAATGCAGCACGATGATTTCATAATGGCGCATCAACATACTGAAGCAAGAAATCATTTCCCTTAAAAAACGATGAACCCTTAAAACTCGCTGAACCTCACCAACAGTTTTGCGGAACACGAGGGTACCAAGGAACCCCTGACTGACATAGTTTGTAGGCCATTCGTTCCCAACCGGGCAGGACGTCCTTCGTAGGGAGGAATTTCATGAGTTCGGGGAGGAATTTCCACTTTGCAGTAAACTTGCGTATTCATTGTAAGTGTTGTATTTCTTTTTTAAGTTGACATTGGCTCTTATGATTAGTTATATCTTTATATTTGTAAGTTATTTAGTGGACTATCGGGCGTTTTTGGGGACAATGGCTCAGTGGTAAAGGGTCCGCCTCTCTATTGGAAGGTTGGGTGTTCGATCCACAGCAACTGAGTGAATTGCCGTATCGTTCCTTGGGCAAGAGCGTTCACCTCAATTGCCTCGGCAAGACGCACAATTCAGGCTTCGGCCTGTCACCAATCGCCGTCACCAAAATTAACCAAAAAAAACAAAGCACGTTTTTGCTGACAAATTTTAGTGCCGTTAATGGAAACAAACAGTTTTTGTCCCACTCTTCAAGTTGTTGTCGTCAACAAAGCAGAACCGTTGCCACAAAGTTTTCGATAGGAGTGCTTTACATTCTGAAATTTGATAAAAACTCCACAGATTTATATTGCTTCATAATTCAATTTTTGGGGAATCTTGGGGCTTTGTTTGAGGGGATATGCCCCCAGAAGCCCGTGGCGACGGGACTGCAACAAAGACCATTGTTCCAATTGTAGTTAATACTAGCCTACGAAGCCGAACAGGGGAGGAATGAAAGCTTCCATAGGGGAGGAATGAAAAGTTCCAAAATGAGCAAATTTAGGAATGCATCCAAAAAGGTTCGGACCACTGTTGTGGACCACTTCACTGATCACGATTCAAGAAGGTTTGATTTCAATAACTGCGAACTCCATCAAAAAATCTTGGCAGTGAAAGCTTCTAAAAATGTTCGTTCACAGGCGGTTATGGTCAGTCAATTTGGTTCGTTGAAAGTGAACATTGGAGCCAATATTGTCATAATTATTGCTCACACGCTCGAATGAAGATACTTTCACGGTTCTTTAAGTGTAAGAAAGTATTTCATGGTATTGTGATTGCAGCAGCATCGTAAAAGTGTTCATTGACAGGTAGCTATGGTCAATCGGTTTGGTTCACTGAAAGTGAACATCGGAGCCAATATCGTCATCATCATTGCTCATGCGCTTTACACCATCAGTCAAGCACTCTCCCATCTTGCACCAGTTGCCATGCCGATTGTGTCGGTTGTTGCCATGGGAATGTTTTTAGTCGGGTATGTTATATGCACTTTGTTCAATTTATTCATCATTTACAATTTCTCGGAATCCACACTGTAGGAAAAGATTGCCTTTGAACGAATGCGCAGTGCGTATTTTTTGGGTAAGGTTTGCATTAAATAATTTTGTCGATTGCACTTCAGAAAGACGAATTTTATTAGTTTTGAAATAAGTAAATTTACTGCGCAATGCAGTTATTTGCGAATGTTTTGCGTCAGCGGAAATTCCGGCAGTTTTGACGAATAAACGTTTTTCAAAGTTTTGTCGCAGGAAATAATCAAAGGAAATAAAAGCCTCCTCGCTTCTTTGACGACCGAACTGACGAGGCCAACCGCATTCTTCTATGGTACCATATTTCTTTTTTTGCTGCGTGGCTGGTCGGATTCGTGGCTCCTTACTTACAGGTTGGTTTAAACATTTGTGTAGTGTGGTATGCATGAACATTTTCAAGTGCACACTTAAATTTGGCCTAAAATTACTGTACTGCAATTTGGTGCCCAAACTCATTAGCAAAGCATAGAATGAAGTTGCCTTGTTATGTGGACTTTGCCAGATGAAAAGCACCGCAAAACCAAAAGCAAGTCTTATAGAATTTTTTTTTCACTAGGATTGTTTCTGTTGATTCTAAATATTTTCAATTGCATTTTATGAAGTAATTGCAAAAACAATTCCACAACTATTCTGTATATGAAATCTGGAAGTTATAGATGGACTGAAGGTTATTTTGCGATGCTAAGTTTAATTCAGATTTCTTCGCAGTCACATTATAAAGTGTAGGTGCTAGTGGGGTTATAAAGTTATCACCAAAATCGCAATTTGCACTGTCCCGACTGCAAAAATTTTGTTAAAAGCCTTAGGAATATGGTGCTGATTAATGTTCAACCAACCTGTTTCGATGGTGATTCATAGACTCTTAATTCAGTAAAAGAATTCCCAGTGATTCACACTTTTTGACTGTAATTTCTTCGGTGTAAGATACTTTTTGAAAATATTTCCGGAGTGTTATTATGTTTGGGTATGGCTTGAAAACCATACCAGGATCGTGTACCTCTTTGAACTTGGCCTGGAATTTTCTTCTGCAATATCTGATTTAACATCAAGGATATTGCACTTTCTGGGACCGTCCGTCAGTAACATCCCAGTGTCTACATATTGTTGTGAAGGAACTTTGATTGCATCGTGGAGTTTATCATAACAATCAAGTAAATATGTTTGTTTTAATAACTAGGTGTTTAGCTCGCTATGCAGTTAAGCTGAAGTCATATTTAACAATCCACTGCGTTTGATTTGTAAAGTACAGGATTCGTGTCCGGGCACCACCAGGACAGTTTTCAACTCGCTCCAACCTCTTTAATATTCCAATCTGAGTCCGTGTTGCACCGGAAGCGAATGTGGAGCGGGTTCCCGGAAATGATGCTTTGATGTGAATGGCTGCAACTAGCTTCGGTTGACCAGCTCTCGATGGAATCTATTTTGCAACAATCAAAGCAGTTGTATTGCCATTTTCAATAGTAGTTTTATGGCAGTTTTGAAGGGTTTTCTTGATATGAAAAAAGCATCAAAATCATTAAAAACTCAGAGAAGCGGTTGAATTCAAATTGAAACATGAAAAAGATCAAAATCATAGTTTCTTCTTTGAGATACGTGAAACAAAATCGGGAGGTGGTTGCACCTGCGTTATGTCTCGACTTTGAATCCACAAGTTGTCAATAAATACAGGTTTGCGTTTTTCACGTACAACGCTATGTCGCTCACGGGCTTCAAATCATATGTGATGCGTCAGACACTTAATCAATAGTTCGCAATTTACACTAACGCAAGTTATTTTCAAGTTTCCATTTACTTGCAGGATCATCTGGGACATTATTCTTTCACTATTTGGCTCGGGTGCGCTTTGTTCTTCTTAATCTACCAACTTATATTTCTTCCCGATCCAAAAGGAAAAACCGTGGAAGAAATTCAAGCAAAGTTTAAGTAGATGAAACAGACAACAACTTATCCCGCTGAACATCTGATTTCGGAGCAGGCAGCAAGCAACAGTGCTGATGGTGCACGAGCTATGCTTCGATCAAAAAGCGGATTTCAGACGCTGGTGCACAAGAGAACACTTAATGTTATCATCGCTCTCTGCTTTGTTAATCGGGAAGCGTTAACTTCAAAGACTTCAGCAGACGGTCATAAATGCGCTTTTGACTTGGTCATTAAAATCGGGAATTATTTTAAAAACGTGCTTTGAATTCCCGTGTGTTCAAGACGTTTATGAAGACATAAATTCTGATCATAAGTATCTTATCTACCACACTAAAATGTGATGGCTGTCAAAAGGCAATTTTGTAGCCACAGTGCTCGAGGTACGTGATGAGGTGATATTTTGTTGATGCAGTAAAATCTGAACTAGCTGTTCATTTTCAAAATGATAAGTTTGTTTCTTGCCTGGCATATTTCGTGGATATTTTGAAGCTTTGAACCAGCTGAATTTAAAGATGCAAGTGAAAGGAAAAGATACCATTCAATTTATGGACTTTACAAATGCATTTGTTTAAAAGCTGTGCAATTGGAAACATAAAGTGCAAAAAAGTGACTTTGACATGTTTCACAGTTTCGCATTTTTTTGTGAGCTGGATGATGAAGTTAAGAATGAAGTAGCCACTACTCTGCACAGTGAATTCCAATCCTAGTTTCTGGAGCTTGACCGAAATGATTTGTGATGGTAAGGAGTCCACTTCGTGTGTTTCCATCTGTAATCCTGTGGTCCTATTCCCAACGCCACTATAAAACGTTCTTGTCTGTTATTATCAATATGCATCGTGCAGACAGTGTGTGCTTGTGCTCAGTTGACTTCATGCGTCTGGTACAAAAATAAAAATAAAATAAATTCCTAGAGAGGAAATAGAACACAAGGGAAGAAATCTTCCCAGAGAGGAATAGAACACACGAGAAGATGTCACGACCGCAAAAAGAATTATCCGAGAGACTTCAAACGAAAATTCCTTCCTGAAACTTCTGTTGTGAGTTGTTTCAGAAAATTACCGAAAAGTTAGAACCTTCTGAAGAATTTGTATGGCACATTTCAGATTCTAACAAGCTTGAGGTTATGTTGCAGCTTGTGAGCGCGGTAAGGACCGAATTAAAAAAGGTTGGCATTGGACAGTCACTTGCTACAACATGCGTGTTTAAGAAAGAGTAAAAAGTCTGTCTAAACGTACTTGCAATGCGTCGGTGAAGCAATCGACTTTATTTTCTGCGGTCTCATTCCATTGAAATACGTTTGAAATTTCCAATTTAGGAATTTCACAGAGTGACGTTGTGAACTTCACACAAGCTTACATTTGCAGCGACGCATGCAACAATTTCTGATTTCAAACTCCATTAGCAAAATAAAAAATAATATTTCTTGGTGTGGTGTAAAATCTGAAATGTTAAGTGAATGAAGTTTGTTGACGCTGCGAATATGACAAAGATGCACGTTGTACCAGTGGCAGGATGATTCTATGGAAATTTTTAGCCGATTTCTAACTATTTAGACAATGATAAATCAATGGAGTTACATTAAGGTGCCTAATTCCGAGAGTATTGTACAGTAATGTTGCAATTTCCCAAAACGTTTCACTTTCCATCGTCACGTTGAGCAAATGTGATTTCAAACCTATATCCTAAGCAATGGTGCAGCGAGACTAAGTGTCGCCAGCGAGGCCAAGTGTCGCCGAGTGTTCCACCTTCAAATATGCTTACAAGAATTTAAGTCGAAAGAAGATCGTGTTCGGTGCTTAGTAAAGATATGAGGAATATTGAAATACCTTTCACATCTGAATCAAGAACTAACAAACTGAAACAGTTTATGTTTTTGTCTGTTTTTTCATTCTCGAATATGGGTCTTGCTTTTTCTGCCTCTTCGCCACCTTTCCTATGATTTTTGTCTTACTTTTTATGCTTTCTTTAAATATGCTTCTATAGACCGGGCATATTTCGTTGAATCTTCTCCCTGTTTAGTCGTTTACTCATTCTATAGAATCAATTAAAAACAATAAAAATGGGTTTATTTCGGTGCCCAATTAGAGAAATGTTGGCAAGACAACTGACCTATAGATGCAAATTTTATGTATGTTTGTGTTGCGAGTAGTATCCCCGAGTTTAACTAAAATAAAGTATGCAATACTGCATGTAGTAACCTATAATAACAAATTTAATAATCCAATCTCCGTAATGCAAGGCATGTCTTACTATTCACTTCCCGTTTCAGTAGACGATTATTTCTCTGAGAATGTGTAAAAGGCTTCAAACGTTAACTTGTTGCCACTGGCGCGGGGTCCTCTTTTATGGGAGTGGACGGATTGAGACAAAATTTGTTAAATAGGCTTAAACCTTCTGTGGTTGAGAGCTGTTGACTTGCAGCGTCCAACGTGCCTTACAAACTGGGTCTATAGCTGCTGGTTTGGGTTTCTTCCAATTACCCGTGCACAGTTTTATT
>JGI24022J15233_10000326_pt1 | contig 27688 bp, 17 predicted proteins | sample Ectturendosymbi2_FD_15233 | JGI IMG/M metagenome (IMG submission 15233)
GTTTATGCTATTGTCAGAACAGGCCATGGGCAACCCACATGGTCCATACTGGCGATCTGGTTCCGGCGGACACCATGTTGGTGACCCCTGGTTTAGGTTCAGTACGTTAGGCTACCAGCAAGTGTAGTGCAGCCTGGGGCACTCTTGTCATGTGTTAGTGTCATGTTACAGGCATCGGGCAAATAAGTTTTCAAAAGTGATTAGTGAAGGCCCCCTGGCGAACCTATGTCATGTGTCTATTTTGCTGCCATCTTGGCTATTTTGCCGCCATCTTGACGGCAAAATAGATACTGCCTACTTTATATTACGGGCCACAGGCCGGTCTGGGCCAGAAAATAAGTTGTAGTTTAGCATAAACGGGCCGGGCAGTTTCATGTTAGCTCCGGGCGGGCCTGGCTGCAGAAGTGCTGGCCCGTGCCATCTCTACTGCACATACTGCGCTGCACGGAGAAGTACCATGGCTAGAGTTATTCCCTTCATCAGCTTATAGCAAGGAAAAAGAAAATTGAAATTATCTACGTGTTGTAGGTAGTGTCGAGTGTATGGAGGACATCATCGTCCACGTCACGTCACTTTTAATAAATCGTAAGCATTCCAATGATTTGCTGGCTCTGAAAGTAAATCGATAGCGCCGGCTCAAAGAGATAACGGGAGTTTGGCATTTCTAAGCAATAACGTTGCAAACCCTCTTCTTAGTTTCTGAGCAAAACAGTTGCTACGACTGCTCAGAAGTCTTGTTTTGCCATCTGACTTTCTGTTGCTTTACGCTGTGGGTCTCACAACTGCGGCCCGCGGGCCAAATCCGGCACACGAAGACATTTTGTCAATAATGAACAAAATATATATTTACAAAACATTTGTTGATTTGGAGAATGTAACATATCCCGAAATAATCACATCACGTAAGATGTGCGGCCCTCGCCATGTTGTGTAGTATCTTATGCGGACCTGTGACAAAGTTCGGAGTTCCCTGCTTTACGCGGTAAAGTAAGTATGTGTATGGAATAAATAGTGCAACCAAAGGAAAGTTAAAGGCTTTCACGTCGACTTTGCTTTGCTTCCAGGATGCATTGCTTTCACGTCTAGCATTTACCGTTGTTTACCATTGCGCGCACTTAAAGGCAGTTCACACAAAATGCCTTGCAAAGCCATAGAGTTTTAATGATTTTTTCAAACTTGCTGATCATGACAGGGTAACTGCAACGACACTAGTCCAAGGCTAGTTGCACAGAAAATGCTGTGAAATGTACGAGATAAAATATTTTGTGGTGGAATCATCTTGTTTAAATTGTGCAGAAATCATCTTCCTGGATGGAAAAATAAGCACGTTTGGGAGAGCGCAAATGGGTTTTGGCGTAAACAATATATGGCGTGTGAATGAAATTTTGTGACGTCACAATGAAATAGAACTCAGTCTACGTAACCGACATACCGAAAGAAAACCTTTAACAGTGAAGAATCAGACACTAAAGTTAGCAAGCAGGGTAAATAGTTCGCCTGCTGAGCAGGCATTGTTAACTCTTGTTCATATACGACATAATATCAAGAGTTCAAAGCAAAAAAGCGTGCAGTTTAAGGGAGGACTTGATACATCTCATTAATACCGGAGCTTTCAATTTCCGTTGTTGGTTTTGCAAAAGAGACTATTTTTGAGAATGAAAATGGAGTGAAGGGTTACTTTGACATCAGAACTAAAATATTTAACTAACTTAAAGATGGAACTTTTTTAAAAAATAACGATAATAATATTTTCTAAGACCTTGTTTTTCAAAATCTTAGAAATAAGCACGATCTGGCAACCCTCACCAGGCACATTTCTTTCCTTCGAAGAAAAGACTCTTTCGCTCCTGGGTATTATTGATTTTCGTTAAACTTTACATTATCATTATCGTCCTATCTCGACTAAATATCATGTCACAATACCTTATGATATCATTTGTGATATTTAATTGACATCACTGCGCGTATTCAGTTCTCAGGAACAACGTGCAATCCGTTTAGAATTGCGTGGACTCGCAGAGAGCGAAAGTTAACCGCAACCAAATGTGGCGTCTGGTCACAATTTATAAAATACACGAAAGCCCACAGCAAACTACACCAGGTATTAAGAAAAAGCCGGTTATAGAGATTTTAGCCTCGTCACGGGTTAGTGCAGTGGCAGGCTGGAATAAGCATAAAAGCGCGTTGCGTCGCGGTGCAAACTTTAAAGATAAACTCAAGACTGTGGCGAGGCTTGGGTCTCTAGACCGGGGACCCACAAGATAGTGTTTCCTCCTTTTTCTATGTATATTAACGAATCTATGTCCACTTTTATTAACCATTTTAACCGTTATTTCTGTGAGTAATTCTCATAAGAAATCCAGTGTGCGCTGCTTTGGCCGGGGTCTCATATTTTTACAAAAACTTTCCTGTGAATAAATCCCAAAGAAACGTGTGTGATTAGCAGTAATAACACCGTTTGCGTTGAAATATGACTGTTCCTTTGCTGTGGTTTCATGGTGAGTGTATGCTTTATCTTGACACAGTGGTCAAACCTCTTGTTTTAACTAATTGTTGCAGGAAGATTGTGAAACTGCTATTCCTTCCAACTGACAGTTGCCTGAGTTTAATGGAAAATATTTTGAAAAACGTTCTACGATTCATTTTAAATTACCAATAAAGTGCCTTTTTTACCAAAAACGAATGATTTTGTCGACTGGTGGTAACTGACCCAGAAGGCCCTACCAACACCGAACAACAAAATTCAGCGATCCGGGACAGCTGTAGATTTTGTATGGCTCCGCTGGCGAGACGAAGGTGAAACATGTACATACTACTGACTAATCGATTACAAACACAATTATTTATCAAAGCATTACAATCATCCAGTCTCAAACTAAGTCGTTAACAATTTTACCAACACCTTGCAGGGTACGGACCGAAGCCAACATTCTCTGTCGGTTTAACCACCCCAACATAGTCTCGATTTGGGGGATTACGACATGGCCAAATGCAGTAGGTATAGTCATGGAGTATGTGGATGGTGGAAATCTGCTCGGGTTTCTATCTGATCCAGAGCGCTATCCGACTTGGAAATCTCGTTTGGAAATTGCTCAAGGTGTAATGTCTGCTCTTTCGTATCTGCATAATTACGAGAAGGAAAAATGGTTTTGTCACGGAGATTTAAAACCTGAAAACATCTTGCTGACGAAGGCCTCCCAGCCCAAACTATCCGATTTCGCGTCAGCCGAACTGCTGCGCGCCACCGATTCCTTCAGCACCACCAGTGATTATACCCCAACAAAGCAGTTCTCATGGATTTACGCTGCTCCCGAAGTCTTAGAAAACACGAAGCAAACAAGGAGCCCTGCCATGGATATGTACAGGTCAGTAAGAGAATAAAGCAGTGTGCATTTCTTTCGAGACGCCTTGTTCCGAATGTTTAGATATTTAAGCACAGGTGTATTCCTAAGAATGTTGTCTGTTCTCTTGCTGTACTTCACCCGATACACCGCCTCAACTTCCGGGAAGTTAGAGGCTCATCTATGTCCTGAAACAACATTTGAAAGTCGCGCTTTGTTGAACAAAATTGAGATTGAATTAACAAACGTTATATGAAATATTCAATGCATCAACGATTTCTAAGTTAAACCAATAACGTAGGTATGTTAGTTGTGGGGAGCATTCGTTAAAAATTGTGTAAAAAAACATGGTCCACAAGTCGTCTTAGTTAAAAAAATAAAGCCTTCTGCGCAGTTTTCGTTGTAGACAGTTGTCGGTTCCTTCAAAGGTTCTACTGACTGCTTGAGTTGTGTTAAGTCATTGGCATACAACCCAACCACAGCCAATCCAAGTTCTGTAAACCTTTGTTGTAGATACAGGTACTTATGTTAAAGCTAAGTATGAACAGCTGAGAGTGGCAGCGTGCGTCGATTTATCGTCTCATATCGCTTTCCATGACTTGACTCCATAGGATGTACCCTAACATATGACCGACATTGTTAAGATCAAATGTTACTGAGCCCGAGCTATTTCGATTGCAGCGCTGTTTCCCTAGAAACAACGCACCTGCATTATTCAAAATCGCTTTGCCTAATCACTATTGATAGAGGGTCAAACGGAAGCCTTTGCGGCAACTTTTAAAAAATAAGGTTCATCAATCCAGTGAACGAAGTTGTCGAGTGTGACAGAAATGACAAGGCTGTACGTGAAACTGCACATTGATTAACCTAGCTTGTGAGCCAACTTTCTCTTTTTGCTGGTCGCGATGCTGTTTCGTTGTTGGTCAGTGAAAAATTGAATAAGAATCCAAATGCTTTTTTGCAGCTTCGGAATGGTTCTATACGACATGATAACCAGAAAAACTCCATATTCCGACTGCGTATTCCCACAAAAGATACATGGATTGATTTTAGCTGGAATAAAGCCCAGTAAGCAGTTGGTTGACGAAGCAGAAACAGAAGCAAAGTCTGTGCAAGACAAATCTACTTTCTTTTTGCTGAAAACGTTAATGGAAGTGTGTACTGACAATGATCCAAACTTAAGACCCAGCAGCGAAAAAGGTTTGTTGTGTTTACACGCAGTTGATGAGGTGAACGTGTTTCATCATAAAAAAATTACCAACTTAACCTTTTATTTTTTCAGTCGAAATGGAGCTAAAGAGTGACTTGACCCAGGTAGGTTCCTCGTAAAACGCGTTAAACACCGGCATGGGATTCCGAAAGGGAGATCAGGGAGCCCCTGGATTTTGAAATTTGTCATTTTCTTATTAAATTTTTGTCAAAAAAGGTTGTTTTCTTAGTTTCGACTGAACAAAATAAAATTTCACCATTTTGCCGCCGCCCCTCTGGAAAAATTTTTTTTCGACGCCCATGATCACGTGATCACTGTCACGTGTTTCAAACCTTGTATGGAAGTTGTTCAAATGAACCTTGTGGAACCTTCAAAAATTTCAATGAAGTCACACCATCAAATAACATCCTTGCGCTGGTAATAAGCGATTGCTGAAGATTAAAGTCCACTTTGAATGAAGAGAAATACAAAGCAACCACTGTCAACTAAATGCTTAGAAATAACGTAAAGGAATTGATATATGATCATATGGTATATGATGAATTGATATATGATTTTTTATATATATGATGAATTGTTATATGACACTTATACTTCCAAACTTTGTTTCAGTTTTTTGCTTTCACTTCAAAATCCAGTACTGTGAACTTGGGGAATGGAAGTAACAAGAAGATTGAAAAAGCTTCCAAAGGTAAAGACGTTGCTGTGCATCCAACGTCCAGGCAGCATTGCAACCACGTGTTACGAAATTGATCTGACGAACAATATCGTACAGCTTTTCATTCATGAAAAGCGTTATAAGTGACTGAAATGTTTCTTCAGCTTGGCGTAATTAATAACTTTTTGTAACGTCTTTCGAAATTCCCGTATCATTATTAAAACAAACATTTTTGGACTTAATAAATCGCAAAGTCTCCTGCCAAAGTTTGGCTTCATTTCATCAACTTGGTCACATCAGCACGTGTGAAAATCTGTTAGAGCTTTGCGACGGGTCAGCGACATATAACGATATTTACTTGCTTCAGGTCAAAACTTTTATTTGCCCTTCAATCATTTAATGCATCAGACTAATTGATTACTGTTATTCGTATGAAGGAAAAGATTCTGTCCACGAAGTAGCCACAAGGAAGCCAACTCTGGATGAAGTTTTTGTTTCAGGAGGTTTGTCAGTTATTAAATCAATGTTTCACCTGAGCATGCTTCTGGATTCAGACATAAGTCATGCGTTCATTGCGTAACGTTCGAAAATAGTTTTCAAAAAATATAAAGCCATAGATCACAGCATTACACAAATGAAATCGCTAATAAGTTGCTTGCAATAAAACACAATATTCAAACGTAGCATTTGTCATTGTCTAGGAGTTTAACACTAGTTCACGCACAAACGTTGGTTTATGCCAGTGGTTCAATCAGGGATTCGCGAAGTTGAAGCAGGAGTCCACGCCCTATTCCTCCCCCCCGAACATACTGGTCAGCAACATTTTGGTTTCCGTCGAGGTAGCACTTGCACCACTGGGATAAGATTCGTTCACTGAGTGGAAATCTGAAATCAGGGTCTCCTTGCCACAACAACTTTTCAAGATAGTGCATTTTCCTAAAGCAAGCAATGTGAGGTACGCGAGAAAAAAACTAGGAAACTCCAGGAGTCTGCAAGGGGAAAAAGATTGGGAACCTTGTGTTATAACTTCACAACGATGGTACTACAATTTTTCTTAATGGTCGCATTTTAACAAAGAACATAACCAAAAAGTATTTGCAAGTTTTGTTTAAACTCATTTGTTGCACCAAAGGTTCCAGCTAGCCAGCTTTGTCTCTTATTAGCTTTTTCTTTTGTGTTTGGGATTCAGAGAGGTTGAAAGTAGGGGTACATTATTCCCTGATTTATCAATTTCCTGAAAAACTTACGTATTCCTGACAGACAATCATTTTTTTGTGTATTCTTGTTATACAGACCGATCGGCTGTGGTGAGCGACAACCAAACAGCGATACACTTATTGGAAACTTATAAAAACAACCTCATGGACGGAAACTTTGAGGAAGCAAACGCTGCCAAATCAGAACTAAAATCAATCATTTCAACTCGCACCAATGCTCAAGCTCAGGACTGCATCATGTTCGGCATCTTGATCCGGGAAAGGAAGCAATTTCTAGAATCGATCGCTTTCTTTGACGCGGCGGCCGAACTCTGCGAAAAAGTAGACTATCCTGATGAGTTTCTATCCAAGATGGAGAGGTGTGTGGCTGGATTGAAAGACACCAACGAATTAATGGCCGAACAAAAGCCAGAATGGAAAGCGGTAATAAGGACTCACTCTATTCCGCTCATGCGCGACATGCTTCTGATAATGAGGAACAAAGACGCAACAGTTGCGTGGAAATCGCTGCAAGTAGGATATGCAGTGCATTACATACACTGCAGCGAAGCCTTGGTCAGCCGGACCTATTATCACGAACCAGAACTTGATCACTGCATCACAAATGCGCGAATGCAACTCGTAATGAGCGATGACGGCTGAAGGAACAGTGATGTAGATTTCTGCAGTGAGTTCAGGTCAGATTTTCGCAGCCGAGAAATTAAGATCGCGGTTCGCTTTTTTGCTGCCATTCTCCATTTCAGAATATTGCGTGGATTTTGTTTTTAATACATGCGACTATTTCATCTCGCTATTCGTTACCAGTGGCACTTCCAGAGGCCAAAGCGAATGCCCGAACTTGAAGTATGCAAAGTCATAAGCATGGATGCTATTCACGACATTTGTTCATAACCAAGCAAAACGGTTTATGCGCTGCTTTTACGTTATCAACAACATGATTATGGGAAACAAGTGCCTTGTCACGATTTCACTGCATGTCACAAATGATTTTTAACGCATATACTACTTAGTCTCGAGTAATAACTGCATGTTCATGGTCGGTCGTTGTAAATGAACCTCAAATCGAAAAGAAGTTTTTGGACTTAACATTACTGGTCTTGATGTTTCAAGCAGGAATGAATGTGGCAACAAAAAGACATTATTTATGTCGCGAGAAGAGCTTTTTTTGGTTGTGTAGACGTATGTTCTGGATGGTGAAGCGTTGACATCACCTAAAAAACGATGGAAGTACAGTGAACCTCGGTTAATCCACATCTTCGCCAAAACCGGATAAAGCTGGTGGTACGAATGACTTTTAACGTGTCTTTGTAAAAATCTTCGGCTTATCCAGATTTTTTAATCTGGATCTTCGCTAATACCGGATAAAATTATCTTTTCACATCTTGTAAACCGGACTTTTCTGCACTTCCACCGTGTGGCGTTCTTGAATGCACTGGCTGGCCTCTAGAAAAGAGACCCGGCAGCTTTCAGAGGCAGCATAAGCGTGCTCACGATCAACAACGGATGTTTAGAATTATGGTAACAAAGGTATCAACTACGCGCAACATTCAACTAAACGTAGAGATGATTATTACGTCACACACGGGCATTAAGCGTATCACGTTGAATATCATGCCGTCGCACTGCGGTTTCAGTCTTCCGATCAGTGTTGAGTGCGCGTGTGTAGAGCGTTATTCCTGAGTGTATTGTACTCGGTAAGATGTCTGGAGGGCATTACCTTCCAAGTAGAGTGACTGCTTATGGACCAATCGCAGAAATCTCTGTGTCAGTCCAAAATCCCACATTTCTTCGCAGCCAAGTAATCTAAATTTGTGAACTTAAGATTGTTCATAACTGCCTGGATACGGCGGTTACTTGTCTAATGTACCATTGTAAATACGTCAATAAACTCGTTGTGCTTCTGCGAAAGTCTGCGTTCAATTTAAGTAATTTTCACCGATGTCTCAGTACTTAGATGACGTCAGGTTAGAAACAACCATCTTCGCTTAATCCGGATCTTCGCCTAAACCGGACAAAATCGTCGGTCAAATCGAATCCGGATTAACCGAGGTTTGCTGTAGTTTTCTTTATCTCAGAGCTTTTTTATCGCGTTAACAGGAAACCGTTGCTCCTGCGAAAGCTCGAGGAACTTTTCAAACGGTGAAATATTGCCGCAGAAACAATGGCCTTGTTCGAAAACGTTGGTTCACAATTTGTTTAAGCCTGCCGATCTGTGACTTGAAAGTTGCAAAGGCTTCCAGCAACGCCAAATAGCACTGTTGTTTGTGTTAGACCTCAAGCGGAATTGCGGTAAAACCCATAAGCCAGCGGTTCTTAACCGGGGGTACACGTACCCTTTGGGGGTACGAAGCACTAAAACAAGAGGTACGAAATTAAAGGCATTTGCAGGTGTTACGACAGTCCTTCCAATGATACTTTCATCCAGCAAAGGTTTCTGATTCACAGGGTTGGATGCAGGGCCCAGTTATTTTCAACCTAAAATCTACTGTATGGATGACAATGATGGCATGAAGGAAGATCAATCTGAAATAAAAACCAGTAGAAAAATTAAAATTAAGTTCCATTCAATACAGTTAAGTGCTTCATGGAGCACACAACTCAACACTTTCCCNCAGTTAGCAAAGACATCTTTGGAAGTCCTTGTGCCATTTGCAACAACCTAGTTACGTGAAAGCAGTTTCTCAACTCTCTTACACGTCAAAACTAAGGTGAGGAATCTATAAGAGCCCGATGATGACATGCAAGTGGCTATCTCAAACGAAATCTTGCTACAGCATGATTATTGAAAAAAACAACAACAAACAAGCAGTTAACTGTGTTTGATTGTTGGTGTACTTCGTAAGTTCATTGTATCGTTATATTCGTAGCGATGAAGGTGTGTTACTATCAATTACTCTTTGATTTCAGACAAGGGGTACGAGAAAATTTGATGAAAACTCAGGAGGTACGAGTGCGTATAAAGGTTAAGAACCACTGCTCTAAGCCCTCAAAGGCCACGATCAAAATTCTGACTATACGCGTCTTCACAGGACTGTTGAATATAAAACCATTTTGTTTGACAATTACCGAAAATCCCTGAGTGTGCATTAGCGTTGGTTATATTAAATCTACTCTTGTTATGATCACACCTTCAGGGATTAATTTAGTGCAATATTAGCACAAAATTGATTTCGATCAATTCGAGCATTGACAGGTTTTTGTTGATTGGGGGGCTATCAGCGCAAAACTTAAAAGCAGACTATAATATTCACTGGAGATGATAGCAAGTAAATATCGAGAGCTGCTCCCGTTGGCAACGACCCTGTAGCAGTGTTCTACATTTGGTGACTTCCATGCATTTATTGCATCCGTACAATTCTTAGTTGAAGCCAGCAAATCAGTTATCCACGGATTACGTTTTTTAGGACAATGTGCTCTTCCAGAAATGGAAAGGAATATATATTTTCTTCAAATTTCGCTTACGATGATTTTCTTACAGTCTCACAATAAACGGGGACCAATGAAAAAGTAACTTACGCGAACTCAAAGTAGAGGCCGTGCTTGCAGTTACAAGTGAAGCGTAGCAAGGATTTTAAGATTCTGTGCATGAAATACGCAGCAACCGTAAATGCGTTCCAATGAAAGTTATAATTAAGGTTGTTGACCTGTACAGGCTGGCAACACCGATCCCTTAAAATCCCCTAACGAGAAAAACTAATTTACTTTCACAGTTGTTTGGGTCATCACAATGTAATAGCTCAGAAGAGCTTGTCTTGTCATGAAATACAGGAAGCATCAACTGCCCTTGCAACAAATATCGACTTGATATGATTAACTAGTGTATACAGAAAGGATATCAGTAATAAAAGGAATATTTGCGTTCTTCGACAATTTGACTGTCCCAAATTTACTTGGTAGTTCCTTGGCGTTTGAAATAAGAAAGCTGTGTTTACTTTCTATGAAGTACAGTCAAAACGATTTTTTTATTTTCAAATCTGTTAGCGTCACCGTTGCATATAGTGGAATCGTAGATTTAAATCAGTGGGTTATCTACATTATCCACATTTTTCAAACACGTTTTGCATGTTGCTTCTATTGCTTAACAAAATGGCAACGGCTGCCCAATTGCAAGGAAACATCTCCGAGTTTTTATCGCCAATGAAAGAAAGCTGGTATCTTTCAAGAAAAATTTCACAGTCCGCAAAGAACTAATTGCGTATTCCTGCTGACAAGTGCCCTTAAAATAAAGTGATTGTTGTTCTCTGAGGAGAAGCCTCGTGTTTCAAGCTCCTAGCCTGTTTCTTGCTCGGGAAACTGGGATGTGCAGATTGCAATCAATAGCAAAATCGCCGTATAACTTAGCCCAGCGCAACCTTACATGCTCTGTCCAGCCGGGGAGGCACTTACAAAGCAAACCGACTGAAAGGCAACCGCTAAGTCAACCAGCGCAGCTCGGCAGTGACGCATTCAATATCGATTTACGCAGCGCGTTGAAACATGACAGATAAGCTAGATCGAATTTCTGCACTGCTCTCCTGGACTTTTGTACTTTCGAGGCCATAAAGCAGCGTGGGGTCTGCCCGAGTGCCCCGTTCATTTCTGGAATGGAACAATGCGTAGGAATAGCTTGAGATGTTGGTGCCCCGCTGCCAATTGTCCATCTGTTCACTCGGATGGGCAGAACAAGTTGCTTAGATCGTAGGTAGTTGCCAACTTTCGCCCAGCACGCTTTGCTCCTCGTATATGCTTTAATCTACCGTTTCACACTTGCGATATGTTCCATACTTTCTTAGTAGCTCAGATGCTTCATCAAGCATTTCTTCTGAGGATTTGATTTAGAATTTTAATTTTCTTGTAATAGTCGCTTCATGTACCGAAACCGGATCTACGTGGGTCGCACGCCACACAGTGGCATTTTGATGTTTAGCTTGCATAAGAACTCCCCTTATGCGTGCCCCCAAAGAAATTGCAACACAAGGCCGATGAACCCAGATGTAGAAGTTCGTTTATACAGTCTACTACAAGAATTTCAACGAGATCTTGTTCTCTTTGCGATTAATGCTCAAAAATTCAACCCCGGAGCCATTTCGACGAGGTCGGATCCGTGAAGTCACTCATGCGTAAAAGTAAACACTTTGGCTCTCAAGAGCAAAGGGAAATGATGAAAGAAATATTGACAGTGGAAGGCATCTGCGGTTAATGTTTTTAACGTATCTAACCCACCAACAAACCAAAAAGCTACCTGACCGATTGGTTGAAGAAGTTCCAGTGTATGTCAAGTGCAATATACGTTCAGTTTTTTTCATCCAAAACCATTCACCAAATGAAATGTTAAGAAAAAAGGAAAGCCGGGACCATTTCAACCTCTGTCTACCTGCTAGTGTAATGTGATGACGCTGATTAGAAAAGGCTCTTACCTTCTGTTCAAAATGTGCATTAACAACGCAAAGGCCTGTAATTTTGTAATTACAGCTAGAAGACGGTGCAAGACGTCGGATCGCTCTTCATGACGTCTGTTTGAGGGGAAGTGGATCGAACCGCGTTTGGCTGCTCATCTCTCTGAACAAACCAGTTGTTGCCATAACTCTCGTGGGCGTAACTGTCAGCGTCTTTAATTTGTGAGTCAAGCACAACAAATACGCCATAATTTCAATTTCTGGCCGACTATTAAACAGTTTCATTTGCAGATGGACAATGTCGCGAAAACGTCCGTATTAGTTTTGCGCTAAACTGGCTCGGTGACTGCAGCAGTATTTGAGCCAAATTTTTTTCACGAGCAAAATTGTAAACAATCCTCATAGTCATGTGGAGTCGAAAGCTGCTGCCAACTTGGGAGTCATTCTTGATGTCTTGGCGCTCACAGCACACTTGAGAATTGCGAACGAACCGACAACTTGTTCTTGACTCTTATCCAGTTATTGATTCATATCCAGTTCATGACTAAAACTCGTACTAAAATTTGTTCGTCCTCAGGCTGATAATAACCAGTGTTAGCAAGAAACTCCACACTAAACTGGCTTTACTGGCACTCCAAACAGTTAAATATTTTGGTATGTCGGCATTCGATCTTGTACCCTTGCTTCTTCTTTGAATCGTGCCCAACTTCGTCACATTACCTTGCGTTTCTTGGTGACTGATTGCAGTTACTGCAATCAAAACAAGTTCGACGTCAAAAGTATATAGGAATTTTTTTATTTGTAAGGATTTCACCTGCAAGAGCTCCACTTCTTCCTCGAGCTATTTCCGTTCATTAAGTTACGTAAGTAAAGGATCAAAAATATTGACTTGAAGAGATGACTTACCCGGTTGCAAAGACTCCACGGCATCAAAACATCTCAAACTGCTTGTCATTAATAATGGTTCTAAATTGAGATTTTGTTGGTAAGCACCTAAAAAGCTACTTTGCGAGCTGGTTTGTGGCACATAGCGTCGCTCTAGCGGAAAGTTGACTGACGCTAATGATGCAAATGTAATATTTCGTTTATATTTTGGTCGGGTGGTTATGCATTGATTTCGCCTCTACGTTCTGCACAAGGTTGATCCGTTATGTATTTAAAAAAATCTTTTATCCGTGCAATTTGGAATAAACTACATCTGTAATCCCAAAAGATGATTATGGGCTAAATTTTTGAGCTGCACTCATCAACCTCGGTATATTCATGCAAGATTGTTTCATCGCAAGGTTGTTTTATATTGAGGAAAACGGACCCAGTCATATTTCGAGGAATTGGTAGCTACGTTTCCCATTTTTCAGGCATAATTGGAATCATCAAGGTACTGGCTACTCATAGGATATTCGTGTTTCACATTGAGACTACACTGCGTCAAGTAATTAAAAGAAACGCGAAACTCTGACAGTTATAGTGGCAACGTGTCCAATGATATACCATACGTAAATTCTCCTGAATTAGAGAAGTGCTAGGACAGTGCTGTGGCAGTGCTGCACAATCCTTGCAAATCAGCTCTGAGGTGTGGCAGTTTGGTTTTAGTTTTTTATAATACAGAATTTTCGGTTTTGCAATATATTGTTGTTTTCTTTTGCTTCATTACGGTCTCTATCTAAACTTGTTTACATAGCACCACATCGATTTACAGATGTAACTAGATTTTCCACTTTTACGTTTGCTGGATAAGCCCTTAACCATGCTATTCGACGGAGCCTGTTGATGTATTAAATTTCGATAACAATTTACAGGGGAACGGGGTAGTGGAAGGACAAGAGGGATATGAAAAGCTGAAGGCACTGACTGTATGCTAAAAAGTGGCTGAGTTTTGTGTCATTTTAGTGACAGTATGTATTTACATGATTTCATATGCATTGTTGCCATATTTCCCACTGTTATAGTACGTTGTTAAACAACACCCCTCTGCCTAAATCTGTTGGTCAGTTCCGCTTTTCAATACAGAAATGCCTGCATATTAAGTACGACCGTCGCTTTTCATTTTCTGCGCAATTTTGAGGTGGATATAGTGATAGCAAACTCTATGCAACTTGCCACAGAGGAGCAATTATTTAAGAATTTAGAGAAAATTTTGCCTGCCTTTTTTTGAAACTTCCAACATTTTTGCCCAGCCTTTTCCAGTGATTTCCCTATTTCTCGCTGAAGATCTACGAACAACTCAAAAAATATCATCAACACTTCTTTGCCCGTTCTTCACTATATTTCACCAAAATTGGGAAACTATCAAAAATGTTGATCACATTACAGATAAAACAGTATTATATCCATGTTTTACTGCGCTTTGCCAAATTTCAACAAATGTTGCCCGATTTCTGTCAAGCTTCGTCCGCTTTTTCACGATTTTTTAGATTCGGAAGAGCAGTTGCCCTACATGCCTTATAGGATCCAACAGCTGGCCTTTCTCACAACCTCTCTGACTTGAGAAAGCGAATGTCAGGCCCGCAACCGAGGGAGGTAACTGGGCAATTCCCCCTCCCGATAATTTGAAAAACATTACAAAAAGCCAAAAACTCCTTAAATTGTTAGTTTAAAAAGCAAGTTGCAATCACTTGTTGCTAGTAACGACTGACATCCTGTTCATTGAAGAGGCGCTTCTGCACCAGTTGCTTCCTTTGTGGAAAGACAGGGGGGGCGCAAATACCTCGTGTACCAGCGTCCCTGTTTATTGTCGCATTGCGAGCTTATGACCAAAAAAAGCTGTTGTAATTCGATGATATGTGAGTCGCGCCCCGGCGAGAAATATTGACTTACGTATAACCAGCAATACCACAGCAAAAAGAATGATACACGGAGTATACACTAAACCAGAACAACGTCATTAACATAGAAAATGTCTTTACCTGCCATTAATCTTTTGCCACATATTTTGCAAAGATTTCAGTAGGTGTTTGTTAAATCAAGACGTAAAAATTTCCAACGACATTAACTGTTGGTTTGTAACATTCGTTTCTTTCTTATCACGTGAAGTTTCGGGGTTTTTAGTGAAACGACTATGTTTACTTCAGACAATGATGCACCTCTATGATTAAGACAACAGCAGGAATTTTTGGAACTACGTCACAAGCAGCTGCCCTGACTTCACAACAATCGCACATTGCTTGCTGCTGGGTGAAGATGTCGTAATTTCCTCAGTATCTGCTGAGCCGAGCCCTTGTCATGGAGTGGCGCAATAGCAAGCGAAGCGACACAGTAAACCCAGTGTTTCCCTTCACCTTTTCGCACAGATGTGTTCTGGAAAAAGCAGCAAAATTCCTTGTCTCGTTAAATTTTGCCTCGTTTTCTTGTTTTTATACTGCTTACATGCAAACAAACAATATTTTCCAGCAGCAATTTATTCCGAGATTGGCATCATCGTCCGGCAAACTATTATTTTGCTTTCAAGAAATTGTTTTTTAAGTAGCTGCGCGGCCCGCTTGGAAACCGCACAACAGCCAACCACAAGTTTTATCGAACGTGACTTTCAGCATGAGCTTAAGTCCAAAATATTTTGGAATTTTTGAGCAATGGGCGATATGCTATCCGAAAGAATTTTGTGGTAGCATACGTTTTGGTCCATAGAGTTTGGAAAACCACAAAAACGATCAAACAACCAGAAACGAAATTCGAAAAGAAACGAAGTTCTTCGGATATTGGTGATGATGTAGTCACGCACATCAAATCGTCTGAATTACATGTTTTTCTTTAGCAAGGACATTAGTCAGGTTTTTCGGAATCAGAAATGAATGAACTCAAAACAAAGCAAGCATCTTCGAAAATTGTTGTTTATTATTCTACAGTTCTGCCCTTTGTTGAACCATTCCTAGAAAAATTTGTTATCTGACAAGAGGCAACATCAATTTCTTTGTTCCACCTGAAGTTTGTCATGTATGTATATATATATTGCATACCATGCTGGTTATCAGCATGCGGTTGTTGTAGACAGTGTTCTTAATTTTCACAAGGATCTGATTTGATATACAATTACGGCTAAAGCGATGAGTTCAAAGCTTTGAAGTTGCCAGAAATTTTTCGAAAAGAAAAAGATTTGTTACATTAGGGCTAGGCCAACGGACCACATAACGAAGTATTTCACGACTGGGTATTGCTGAAGCAGATCAAGTTACCTCAGAATCAAGTTTTATCTCCGAACACAGGAAATTTTAAGCTCACTGTCACAACCAGTCTCTTGCTTTGCATGATGAGTCTGAAAACTGGTAAGGAAGCAAAAAAGCTTTTGGGATCTTTCAAGACCCTCGTGTTAAAAAATTACATTCATATTTCTTATCAGATTCGTTTGGATGTTATCTGCACCATACACATTATGCCAAAATTGCTGCCAGATGGACTCGCGTGTGAAAAGTTTGTGAGAACACGGCGAAATAGCCTTTGTGAATTATTGATGAAGCATAAAAATGAAACTACGGTTTGCCTTTTTCTGGAACCAGCAGGTTTCGTGATTTTTGCGGTGTTTTTATCTACTCCTAATCTATGTTAGCCAACACGATGAGACTATATGACAGAGCGGTTTAAAATAAATGAAGCAACAAATTAAACTTTCAAACATCCACTATAAAACCATCAACTACTGTAGTTTCCGGGAACAAGACTGTTTATGGAAGAATCAACATGAACCCATGGTTAAGTGCAAATAAAGTGCAAATTTGGAATTGTTCTGTTTACTTTGAAAACCATTACTATTAAAATTTTTATGCAACAGAGCAAAGTGACTTTAGTAAATTACTGCGCAACATCCCAACCTCAACATGAACTAACTTCCTGGGCACTCGACCCAATTGTTGCTATTGAGAAACCGTATGAAATGTTAAAAAACTGGAAAAAAAGTTGAAACTCCAATGAAACTCCAGATTTGCCGTTTGACATCCCATACGTAATATACTACAAACTTTCATCTCTTAGGCGGTGGTGGAACTTACCCATTTTGTTTGCATGCACGTGTGCATTGTGTTGTTGCGAGCCAGTCCCGTAGCCATAAAATTAATTTTTGGGGACGAGACTTCCTTTCTCGAATAAATAATTGGCTTTACGCGTTCATGACAATTTTTGCGCAAAGTTCGATAATTGTCATCCAAACTTTTGTGGGATCAACCGCGCCTTTCCCGCCCCCTGGCTACGCCCCTGCTGCGAGCATGTCGCTCATGTCAATAGTCGATTTGTCGATCATCTCTTCATGCCAACACCTTATCAGCTGGCACTTGAGGAAGAGCTGATTGGCGCCACGTGAAATGCAAGACAAAATATCCCAGGTTTATTGGTAATAGCCAACGGCGGTTGTGGCATGGCATTGCATACAGTTTTTGCAGGTACCCTTTCGTCTTCGTCTCCGTACCTGCTGAAAGGTTTGCATCGTGTTCAACTGGGTATAACCTATTAAAAAGAAGAAACATAGATCATTTCTCTCGAGGTTTCATCATCGATCACCGCCAGATGTTCGATTCGTACATGTGGCGCGTGGTACTCCCTCACAGTTGTGTCGATATCGTTACCATGGGTGACCACTCAGTGAGAGTATCAGAGTACGCACCATCGATACAACAACCATGAAATGAACCCATTCTTTCATCTGCTGGGTAATGCGCGCAGGATATTATGGCTCCTGCTAGCAAAAGCAAAACCGTTCAGTTCTTTTACACTGTATCGCATGTTGCCTTTGCCTCCTTACAGCAGACAAGTTGATATAACACAGGCAAACCGTGCCATTCAATTTCACACAAGATGCCCGTGCTATCTGCAGACCTCCAGCTGTATCTCCCCTTGGATAAGTTTCGTATGTTTTGTCACCGCAATCCGAGAATTTCGCAGGCAACCCTTCACAAGACACAATATAGTTTAACGCGTCTACCGAGGCATTATCGTTTATGGCCGGCGAGAAAAANCGTTTTTTATGGCCGGCGAGAAAAACCATCGTATTTTTTTTGGGCGGCGAGAAAGACCTTATTCTCGCAAGGGCTCAAAATGCTGCTCACCAGGGTCAGTTTCGCCCATTCCATCAACTGAACAGCTCTGTGGTGGTGCATGTGTGCCACCCTAAAGAAATTTATTTTCTGACTTTTTTTGAAAAAAAAACACAAAAAATACGAAAGTTCACCATACTGCTCAGCTTCCTACCTGACTGACGCGGTGTTCATGTTCGCTGTTCACGCGTTTTTTTCTGCAACTTACCCGGTCCTTGCGCGGAATATTCAAGGTACATGGCAGAAGGCTGAAGAGGAACAGTAGTTTGTTGATGTGTGTGAAACTCGTCTGCAAGCACAATACATGGAGTTCGCTTGTATTTTCGTTTTTATGTTTCTGCTTAACACAAACGTTTGGCCACGTGACCACAGTGTCCCAAGAAAGATGGGCGAGGCAAGTCCTGCTGGTTACACACTCACGGGAAAGCGGCCCAGAGGTCGACCAGGGACCAGGCAGCATGTTCACATCTCCGACCCGGCTTGGNCACGTTCGGTATGGAGCCAGCAGAACTATCTGAAATTGCTGAAAACCGTGAGGTGCACCTAGGACTGTTACTCCCGCGAACCTCCGCGGAGGAAAGGCGGGTATTAAAAGAATGGATGAGCTTAACACACGTTTTATCTCACTGAGAGATAAGTGGATACGTTTATTAGAGTCAAATGACGCTGACGAAACTTCTAAAATGTGTACCACCCAGGGGTGTAGTGGGGCAGAAACGCGTGGGAACGACGTTCCCACAATTTTTTCATGTTTTGCTTTGAAATGAGTTTGAAGCTGTTTTAAAATGGCAATTTTTTTGGACGCGTTCCCACACCTGTTTTGTGACCACAACATCCCTGGTACCAGCTCAGTAAGTACATGATGCGAAGTCTACATGGTAACAAGTTAATTCTTCGGCTACCGCATTGGTAATATGGCACAATAATAAGTCGAAAGGAAACTGGCCAAAAAGGCTTGGAAAGGCTTTTCCAAATTCTTCAACATTCGGATCACAATCGGCCTTCAACATCATCACACTTACGCTCTGGTAAGACTTTGCAAATCTGAAGGACGGCTCGGAGCGCAACGATCAAAGCGATGTTTCAGCTGAACTTGGGGATTATCCGCCGGCAATTCGACTGAAAAACGTGTTTAACCAGCTAATAATAACAACATAACTTTGCCACGTCATTACATTCGTTGCATCGGCGCTGGCCACAGTGATCTTAATCGAAATTGAGGAAATATGCCGCAATCAACCCAACACTTAGCCACGATCGACTCAACGAAGATAAAGAGCAGTCTGAGCATTGCCATCTTGGCTGAATGTGGAAATACTTTGCTTTTAGCTGTAAAATTTGAGACATAGCCTATTGGGACTAAATAGCACAAAACGGCGGGGACTGTTTGAAAATGAAATCGCGCTTAAGAGAAAATCCACAAAAACCCTTTTCGTGCTTGCAAACCATTCACCATCCGGGTGCAATTTTAAACTTGACTTCATCCGAAATTCAATATTACATTCTATTGAAGTGCTCCTAAAGACTTTGTTTCGATGGACCAACTCTGTTCAGATGAAGTATTTTCTGAAAATCGAAGTTTTGGTGTTACTTGCAAATTTTTTGCCGACGGATAATCCCCAAATGAAAACAAAACGACAGAGGATGGAATTTAAACCAGTATGAAAATTCTTAACTTTCGCAATCGATACGTTTGTTTACTTTATCTTTTCCTTAAACCCATGACATGAACCGCTTTGAATAGATTTTCGACTGTAAAATATCTCCTTTATATAGAACCTACTCAGCAGGCCCAGGCAGTTTTTAGCTCACGTACGTTTCGAACTTATCGCGCTTAGATCCATGAATTAAAACCTTTTTTGAAGAATTTTTCGCGCATAACAACCATTTCAATTTCAGCTGCAAAACAAATGGCAGCGTTTGTGGAGCCTGGTCTCTGGCAGGCCAGCGTGCAATGACTGCGCTATTGTCGTACATCAGCGCATTTGCATTTTTACGGAGTGCTGGTTGGATTTTGCTAAACTAAACTAAAGGGGGTCATTGTGAACCAAAAGAAGAAGATTTATGCGTTTTCAACTTCAACCCAACTTCAACCATGCGTTTTGGACAAGATGTTCGTTTGCTGGATTCGTAACTTAGTGTTGTTTTTATCCTGGCGTTGGTTCAAAAACAAGAGCGGTCTCACGAGAATCGAAATCATTGTGAATCACACAGTGAACAACAAACACGTCCGTTTGCATCCTAAGTTTCTTCTGATGACGAGCTTCTACCTAGCACGAATTTTACACCACTGGGCTTATCGGCATCATTTGACTGGCAGCTTGTTTGCATAACCGAGATTAGTCACTGCTCCTCTCAGCGCCTGAGGCGACGTTCTTAATTGTATGCGGCTGAACACTGCTGATGATGCTGCAATCCTTGCCATATGTGCTGCTATCAGCAGTGGTTATGTGCTAATGTTTGCTTTCGCAAGTGTCATAAACACATTTCGCTTATATGGTGCGTTTGCATTTTTCGTTTCTCTACTTGTTGCAAACACATTTTGTTTGAAGAAAGGTGGACACTACGGACACCATTTGCTCCACTGACGCGTCTGAGTATCTGTGCTGTCCAGTTTCCGGACCTTCTGTTCTGAAAGATATGATCTGCCAATCATGTGATGTGCAATGCAGCGACTACTTGGCATGAGTTACAGATGTGCTTTTATGCTTTTATTCACAGTTGAAAAACGTTTGAATCCAAGATCACGGCTCACCGCGCAATATGACCAGTTTATCAACAAACAACTGAGCTTTGGAATTGAAATCAATCGTGCTGTTCAATATGCGTTCCAAAGAACAGCCGCGGTTTACTTTTGCAATTATTGAAAAACGCTTTTACTACAACAGTTTAAGAGCTTTCCTGTTACCTGGACACATCTGGAGTCGACTTTATTCGCATGTTTCACGACAACATTTTACGCCAGCCATGTCCAACCGAATTTGCTTACTGAGTCAAAAATTATGTCACTATCTTAACCAGCGCCGCACATTCAGTGACCTATTCATGAGGGCCGCATATTGAATGACTTACTTTGATCTCAGCAATGGTAACGACTGTTTGTCACTTTCAACCACACCGTAAGTGTGATTTCATAGGCAAGTTTAATACCAGTGGTACAAAGGTAGAAATCAGAAAATTACTAAAAGTTTTGCACCAAGTTGTCAGTGGACATATGGAGATCTCCCAGCACGCGGTACAGACATAATAAAGTGGCACGGAGGACAGCCTTCATTACAGATGCCAAATTTAAGATTATTATAATAAGGACATGATGTCAGTGTGTGGGGATACACAGCGAATACCTGGGCCGCACAAAACCTTTGACAAGGCCGCAGGTTGGACATAGCTGTTCTTGAAGGAGGGCACAATATTAGAAAGTGGATCTCTATCAATTGCGTATTTACTGGAGAATAATGCCTGCTTTTCAAATGAAAGCGATTGGAGTTTTTTCGATATCTGTGAAGGGCCTTACTGCAATACCATCTAAGCGTAGCTGGCAATGTTGTGTTTTCCACGACCTGTAGCAGTTACACCAGATTTTTGTGTTTTGTTGTGTCAGTTATTATGGACATTCTCAGAAAAATTACGAATCTTTGGCGAAGATAACTCTTCTTGCTATCTTCGCACAATAGTGTTCTGAAAATCCGTTTTGAACGTCTCTTCGTCGACTTGGATCTCACACGTAGTTAGTTAATCTATAATATTGAGAAACGATATTAGCTTCATCATCAATTTTGTGGTAAAGGTATTCCTTGAAAGCGATTGTTTTGTGACCAGAAAAGATGCGATTAACATGTGTATTTTTCTCTGCGTACCTATGTTGAGTTTTTAATTAAGAGATGGCCTTCACTTCAGGTTAACAATTCGTTTTGCTCTCTACACCTTCAACCACTTTTGACTACAGTTTCGTGCTTCTTGTTCTATATTTAGGTTTTCTGAGCTTAACATAAAATCAGTAGATCTAAAAAAAACTGATATCGATTCGATTGCCACATCAACATTTGACACTCCATGCGTAACCTCGCACTGTTTGAGGATGCGAAACCTCCCAAATTGAAATATATGAGACACTATCATTGGAGTTTTATCATTTTCAGAGTGTCAAGCCCCCCTGTACAAACGTAAATCACCCCTATTAAAGACTTTCTGGCGACGGTTCTGATGCGAGCTCTCATCATTGGAAAACGCACCGACATATACACTATACCAGGCTGAACACGACAAACCAAAATAGACTTTCTACCTGCTAGCAGGTAGGCGAACCAAAAGAGTAGCCAACTGTCTGACAGCAGCAACATTTTCAAAGAAAAACTTGTAGAGATGCTGACCTTACGTTAACATTTGGGAAAGCGACATTTGCAGGCGTCCTCTGCTGACAAATGAAAAATTAAGTCTTTGTTGTATAAATGGTTGCTTTTATCAGACAACCATTTGCGAAGTGCAGGATTCTCACAAACGTTTTGATGACTTACAGGGTAAGCGAGCCATATGTTTCATCATTTGTTTCATCAACGGCGATATGTTTCATCAATTTCGTGATTTCCATGCCATTAATTCGGTGCTTAAGCCATCACAGTTGTTGTTATTGTTGTTCAGAAAACCTAACGTTGTAGTGCTTCAACTCCTTGTTTTTCTTGCATGCCCACTTCAAACTAGTGCTAAAACAGATGACAGGTTTTCAAAGGAACGCCCTTTGGGAATAATGATTACGCACTGGTTGTGCCAGTTCATATATCTTGTCAAGACCTGGCAAGTGAAAATGAAAATAACGTTGACATCCTCAAAACAAGAAATCTTTCAAATCAGTAATTTTCCATTAATGCTTTTCGGTCGGTCAGCGCACATTACCAGAAACGTCCTTACTTTTCTCAAGTTTGTTGACAACCTAAACAGAGTGAAACTTCAATATATTGCAAAGTCGTATAAGTGACAGTGACGCAACGATTTCATTGTCTTACTTATTTTAAGAACTGGAGAACAAAATTGGGGATAATGGATTGGTATAGGCGTGAAGCTAAGCTTTTACAAAGACTTGCTTAATTACAACCAAAGCATTAAAATACAGATATTGCAACCAATGGCATTCTGCTTATCGCACTTGTTGAAAGAACTGATACAAAGCATTGGCTAAATTTCTTGTTTCAACATTTCGTCAAGATCGCTGGAATGATTTAGATAATGCATTTGGAACAAAACTGAAGTGCATTTTTGATGCGTGAATTTTGTGGATCATTCAGTTCATAGTTGTATCTCTATCTAGTCCTAGTGGTTCTTGATTCGCGTCCCAACCTACTCGCACTACGCAAGAGAAAGTCATTTTGTACACATAGCAATAGCTGGTCTTTTGTACAAATGCGTGCGCGAAAACTGCCACACGGTCCTGCAAATTAAAATAATTCGCAAGAAATAGCGCCACAGTCAAAACAGCAACTCAGTCGGGCGATCATTGACAATTCTGGCCAGCAGCAGGTTGTTTAGGAATAGACAGACCATGTAGCAGGTTGACAATGAGTGTCTACTGTCTATGGCATGGGAAGTTTTGTGTTATTTCTTACCTTGCAATAAAGCTTTAGCAAAACGTGTTTGCAATGACCGCATCTGATGTGGCACGACCTGCCTTACGTTGCGATGGAATCGATGTGTTATCCTTTTGCGAATGCGAACTGCATGTTGCTTGTGCCAAAAGCATATCCTGCTGCTCTCACACAAACCTTTGATGGGGACGGAAGTATAAAATTAGCCACAATTTGGCACAAATGTTCACATCCCGTAAGGCCCGTCTCGTTTCCCTAATTGAGAACCACTGCCGTATACAAAGACATTATTCCATGCTCATATTTTCAACAAAGCAATCATATTTAGGTGAATTTCCCACAAGAAATTCGCCCGCGCTCCAGTGTCCGGGTGGAATGAATACGCTTTTCATTAAGTAGCAAAGCGTTGCACGTGGTTTCCTCATTAGGCACAAATACGAAATGCTCGCTATACAATGTCCGCGGATCAATAATATTGGTGATTCGTAATGCGAGTGTTCTAATCACTTGAGGTTCTTTTATTCAGCAACATATTTTTACAGGGGCGAATGCTACACTGCAGTGGTTCTTAACCGGGGGGCACGCCTCCCCAGGAGGCGTCAGAAAATTTCCAGGGAGACGCGAGCACTTAACCGCTCTACAACATGGAAAGTTTTGGTGGGGAAAGTGTTCCGTCCAATTTACATATTTAAAGTCAGGGGGCTTGAAACAAAGACAATTACACAAGGGAGATGTGGTAGAGAAAAGGTACCACTGCTATATTGCGTATAACAGCAAGTTTCACAGCAAGCTCTGCGTGCAACTGCAACCAACGGTCAAATCATCACCACCACTCGTTTCACCCTCGTGCACACTGCATGGCTACCGCGCTATGTCGTCTATACCCAGTCCCACAAACGGTGTTGTATTTTCTTGTTGCTCCAAACATTCCAAACAATCTTGGCTGAGGAAAAGCAACGTTTCCCACTTCTGAATTTGGCATCAAACCACCAGTGTATGCTCTAAGTTGCGCAACTGCGCTCATGCGCAGTGCCACCAGACCATTTGCGAAGTGAAATCTCATTCTTGCGCACTGCAGCATTCCAAATTTAATATCATTTATTTATCGCATAGCCCTCAGGACGCTTGAAACGCTTCACTGGTTGTGTGTCTACATTGTTGCGCAATTGTATGCTCGCTAAAACAAATATTTGCTCACTGTAAAATTTGCTTAGTGGGAACACTGCACACCGCTATTACTACATGCAAAAAAGTATATCCGCACAGATTCATTTCTGTCGATAATTGCCTTCCTGCTATTTTGGTTATAGCACATGACTAATCACCTTTTTCAACCTGCTTTGGATTGCTCTATGAATGAGTGTATGAATAATTTAACAATTATTTTGATTATATGAGTTTTCTTCTCTTGCCTATTGCATCCGAGGTTAAAGTGCTCTGTCGTTGCGTCACTTGTTTGCCGTTTATCCACCCCGTTTGCATATTCCGCCATTCATTATTATTTGCAATTATGACGAATGAGTCGTTTACTAACTATTGTCTTTTGTTTTAAGTTGAAATGAGTTTGTTTGATAATACTGTGGTTATCGTGGCCACGCACATCCACACACAGACGAGCTCTAGCTTTTGTGACAGGATCATTTCTGCCAAATCAGCAGCTAAGTGTGTCCATTAAAGCTGAGGCGGTTTAATAAGAGGTTTCGCAGCATTTACCGCATCCGCTGCCCATGGGCGTTAAAAGTAAATGGTTGAGTGTGTGGCTGGCGAGCACTTTTCCATTTTCTGCTTTTATCATTTCAATAACCACTGACAATTGTTATTGGTTTCGGTAGAATTTATACGAATTAATCCATCTAAAAAATCCGTTTGTTTTGTTACATGCACGCAAACCATCAGAAGCTGCATGACACAGTTATTTGCTTCAGCAAACGTTTGACAATCCCTGGAATCCTGCAGGGTTAGTTTTTTGCAATACAAGTCTCAAAACGCTTACCTGCAAAGCACTGAACAATGCCACTCGTCACATTTACACATCAAACCTTATAAAACTGGGGTGCCAAATGTTTGCATAAGAACAAAAAGCTTGAATCTTCAATATAAGCAAACATCATGCACTTGCGTGCATTTGCACCACGTGGTCTCGGCAGAGCTGATACTATGACTTCACAACACAAGTGAAGTTGGTGATGCGCTCTGAAACTGCAATGCTTGCACTACCCCAATGACCTACATTGCAGATATTTTTAGTAACGTTGTTTACAAAGGATGATGTTTATCGCTTCAAAACTCGCAGCGTGTGAGTTGACAAATAAGGTGATGCCACACCGATATTAATTTGCTGTGACACGTAACTCGCAGCGGTCGTGAACGAAGCCTATGCATGCGGACTTTTCATTTGTAATGCGTTTGCAATATCGCTGTGGCTCAAAATACCATCGACCAAACTAAGCTTTCTACATTTTTCAGTTCTTGTACAAAATGGAAGAAATCTTGTGAGCGGGGTCAGCTACAGGTGTGGTCAGTGCCACACACTGCGGAACATGCTTCGTGATTACAAACAGTGGCGTAACTAGAGGTTTGAGCCAGGGGGGGCAAAGCTTAGCTGAAGGGGCCTACTAGCCAGAACTCTAAAAGGTTAAGAAATGATAGTGAATCTCTGGTTGTCGTGGATGTCTATACTAGCTAAAAAAAGGAAAACCCTCCGAAAAACGCAAAAAAACAACAACCCAAAGAATGCTAAATATCAAAATGTCAACCAAAGGGGGCCCAGTTTTTACATTTAGCTTGCCAGGGGGGCGGCTCGTCCCCTTGCCCCCCTGTCAATTACACCACTGGTTACAAACCGGGGGGCACTTGCCGCACGAAACGCAAATATCGCAAGAATCCATTCTTCAGAGTATGTGCCTTATGTTGGTCACACTCGAGGACAAATTACGTATGGTNATCCAAAATCCAGCACTGAACGTTTATCAGTACTGAAAACGCACCAAACACAGGTGGTAGCGCTCTTGTAGTCACAACGCTTTTAATGTTTGCGAAAAGGTAATGACTGCCTAACGTGTAGGTTTTATTGCATCCTGGTCAACAACGCAGAGCTCTTGCAATAACCGTTGTGAAAACACTGCGTTTTGCTGTATTCGGCAGGGTCTTCATTTTTCAGACAGCTCTCAGGAGTTATGCCGTGATTGATCATAAATAATGATAGATACAAAGACAAAACTGGTTCACGTTAGGAAACGCTGTGGCACTTGCAAATGTTCACCATATGGCCGTAACTGGAATCAGTGGCGTAGCTAAGGGGGTGCGGGTGGGGCGGTCCACCCCTGGCGGCACTTTTATGGGGGCGGCACTATGGGCTATGCTGTAGGCTATAAACCTGTACAGGCTGTATTGAAACAAAAGTGGCTTTAATTTTATTTTATTTATTTATTTATTTTGTTTGATTTGTTTGTGAGCAGACACGAAGTCCATAGTATGAACACACACACTGCGGAACGCAGGCCGATAAAAACAGAAAAACAGCACGTAGTACAAGGCATAAGGTTGAATAATGTCGGGACACTACTTGCAGTTGAAGGACGTTTTTGATTTTGAGTAATTTAAACTATGACATGTGCACTTTAAGCGATTATCTTAGCCAAACAATAAACAGTCGTGTGCCACGCATGTTTTATCAATAGGCTTTTTTACATGACACTGCGACACGGTTCTCAACACGCTTATCAACTCACTTGATGTCAAATTTTAGTGATTCACTACATCAGGGGAGGGAAACCTATTTACTATCACGGACCGCATGAATTGTACATTATCGCTGGCGAGCCGCAAAATCATTTTATTTTATCCTAAAATTTTACCTTTATCTAACTATGAGGAAGAGTGACTTCTCTTGACTTACTGTCTAAGTACCTGCTCAACATGGATCTTCGCTTTGACACACTGTTGTACTCTTAACTTGGGTAAGGAAAATTCTCTTGCGGGCCATATAAAATGACCATGCGGGCCGCTGGTTCTCCATCCCTGCACGAGACGGTTGATTGATGGAATGTTGGGTCGCTGTTGGTGTTTGATCGTAGTCCTTATATAACGTTATAGAATTCGGAAGGAGTATGGCGGATGACTGTGGGCAAGCATGTGGCTGTGGTGAGCTGTGAGCTTTTGTAAATGCTCTTAATTTTTTACCTACGAGTAAAAGCATTTGTTGAGTCTAAAAACCATTTCTGTTTAAGTCTACTGTAATAAATGAGTAGTTGGATTTGTGCTCGTCAAAATGGATTTCCGTGTGTGTGGAGAA
>JGI24022J15233_10000330_pt1 | contig 27652 bp, 25 predicted proteins | sample Ectturendosymbi2_FD_15233 | JGI IMG/M metagenome (IMG submission 15233)
AGGAGGCGGGGTGCAGGGGGTGCAACCTCACCCCTAAAACTTTTAAATGGGTGAAAATTCGGGCAAAATCTGTGTAAATTTGGGCAAAATGTGTGAAAACGTTCGCAAAATCGCTGTATGTGCTTTCATTTTACTGTACAAAAATGGCACCCCCAATCAAAGTGCAGATATTTATTTATTTTTTACTTAGAGGTCATGTTTTTGTTTCGTTCTTTTCGGGCAAGTTTGGGGAAATTTTGGCAAAAATTCTTCGCACCCCAAAATTTTGCCAGTTCCTACACCTATGTTGGTAGGTAGTAAATTTACTGCACGTGCCACTGTTTTTCAAAAATCAACAAATTTGCGGTGTTGCAGTATCCAGTTCGTGCTGTGACAAAAATGTAAACGCTTACATTGCTGTTCAACGACGATCCACTGCCAACCGTCATTAGAAATTCCATGTGCGCTTTCTTGGTATATTCCAGAGATGAGGACGGATCAGGACTGGATCGGACTGGATCAGGACTGAAGCCAATTTTGGCCGGATCAGGACTGGATCGGACTGCAATTTTTTTGAAAATTGGGGGATCGGGACTGGATCGGACTGAGAAAATTTTTGTTGTTTTAATGTGATTATTCTGAAAATATCAAAAATTTTAGTTGTGGTCTGATTTCACAGGTTTGCTAAATGGTAGTGTAGGCCTACATTTTGCCTTAAAATGGGACTATTTTGCAATTCAAACACCTTTGTTCACATATAAGGTTGAGTTCTAGTAGCAACGTGAACATAGTTGAGCGGTTAGTGTCTATGCCTGCTGTGCGATTGTTCGTTGGTTCTGCTCTCACCATTTTCTTTGGCTTAGCTTGTAGAGGTTACAACTTTGATAGTAGGGTTTTTAATGTACTTTTTCAAGAAGTCTAAGGTTTATGTTTAAGTTTCGGTTCAGGGTTTACCTTTAGGGTTGAGGTCAGTGGTTTTCAACCTTTTTTTACGTATCTTACCCTTTTATCAAACAAAGTTACCAGGTTTACACCCAATACACTCAATGGTGCTCATTTATTGATACACGATATTAATGAACTCTTACAGTTTAGAATGATTTATTAATATTTACCTTGGCTGCAATATATGGTTGAATAAATTTACCCCATTGGAAGATGAAATTTAACCTCAGTAGTAAATTTACCCCAGGTTAAGAACCACTGGTTAGGATTACGATTAGCTTTCGGGTTTAGGTTTTAGGTTCAACTTTTAGGTTCAGGTTTTGGGTTTAGGTTTGAGTTTTAGCTTCTCCGTTTAGGTTTTGGGTTTAGGGTTTTAGGTCATGTAACAAGGATCGTACGCTAATCTAAGTGTATCGTCCTTGTCACTTGACCAATCCAAGCAATCAGATTCTCCTAATGGCAAAATAACTCCAACAGTGCTTTTCCTTCTGATGTCAAACAGACACTTCCTTGTTAAATTTTGGAAATGCCAAAAGGCTGTATCTATTTTGCCTCATGAGGCAAAAGCACTGCAGGAGCTATTTTACCTTCCACCAACCGTATTTGGCTGAAGGCAAAATAGCTCCAGTAGTTATTTTGCCACACAAGGCAAAATAAAAACACATGATTTTACATTGGCGGATCAGGACTGGATCGGACCGATGATTTTCAAAAATTTGGCAGATCAGGACTGGATCGGATTCAATTTTATCAGATCAGGACTGGACTCGGACTGAAAAATTTCACAGTCCCCTCATGTCTGGTATATTCACGACTTTTTGCTTGCGCAAATTTTAAAATTGTGCAATGCCATACATCAGCACAGACGTAGCCAGGAGGGGAAAGGGGGCCATACCACCCCGAAATTTCTAAAATTTCTTGTCGTTTTGTGCTTTGAGAGGCAGTTTCGCAAACAAAGTACGGTTGCTCGTTTAAAGTCGACATTTTTGGGCAAAAAAAAAAAGATTTTCGTCTGGTTGCGCCGATGTACATCAGCCAAAATATAGATGACTCTTAGATCAATGTTTACCGAAAACATGTTTGCAATGTTTGGTTGGTTGACAGCTATTGGTATTGCTTCGTAATTACTAGAATTTAATGATGAGCCAAGGTTTCTCGCACAATCATTTAGAGCAATTGCAAGCTACCCTTTATCTTATGAACCTTATGTAAAACTTTCACACAAAGTTTAGAGAATTTAATTTTGTCGGTTGCAATAACGTTTGATATGAAGTTCTGACGTGCCGTCAAAGGCCCTATGTCGCACGTGACAGAAGCAATGCATGCAGGATCCTTATGAAGTTAAGGAATATAGCGCCAAGGATAGAATGTAACTTTGAAAAAATATCGGCTGCTATGTGAACTTGCNTTTCCAATACCTTCACACTCAGACGAGGTTATATTATGCTCCGCACAAAATCAAGCATCCACGACGCATTGTGCGGCAAAAGATCGCATGATGGTTGCGTGGCAGCGCCGAGCACATTTTGTTGATTTTGTTTATGCGCACGCCAAGTTCTAAACTGTTTAGACACGATAGACTCGACATCAAGGTATAAAAACTCAATTAGTCGCCAGTTTCTCGCTCAATTTGCGGAACCAGCTGCTGTGAAACGCCCAAGTGCTTATCCATGCGTTTGCTGTATTGTAAGTTATAATTTTTACATTTGCAGTGTCACGGCTACACCACACTCGGCGAAATGATCAGACGCTTGGATTTAGCGGCATCTGCGAGCAATGCGAATCGTTTTCCGTATCTTCTGCAGTTTACTTTGCTGGTTGTACAACACAAGTTGATTAACCTGAGCGGATCTGCTCAGTCTCAGGTCTTCCGGCTGACTGAAGCTTTGTTGATAAAAGGTAATTAATTACCCCTTTTGTGTTACAGTGCCGGTAGTTCGAATTACTTCCCTTCTGCATATAGTACCATTTATCTTTGCATGTAGTGGAGGTAATTCAGCCATTTCACTTTTGAAAATTGGTCCACACTTCTTTTGCGTTTGATATGTTTATTTAGAATTTCTTAAAATCATTTTAAAAAATCAAAACGTCCATCAAATTTGATTGAGCGCCAATCAACGGTTGTATTTAGATTGCTTTGCCTAACATTACCGACTGAAATCACTGTGACGTGCTCGCCATTATGCTTGTAGCTCATAGATACATTTTTGCATGACAATTAAGTAAGATAACCTGTGCAATTTTCTTCACATAACGTTTTTTCTGCTTTATTGCGTGATGAAAGCTTTTGAGTGAGTTGCGGAACTTTTAGCACTGAATTCGTAAAGTAGCCGGTGTAGTAGACGAATTGTTCGGTGCTTGCGCAGAGAACGAGAGGTGGACAATGGCTATTTTGAAAGTAGCGGCACTACCGCTCTTTGCCAAAAACAGTAGCAACGCTACCTCTACTGCCGCCGTTTTCCAAAAAAACAGAGCAAGGTTTTGCATCATTAAGTGGATAAATTGTCATAGTCTGCATCGTTCACTTTAAATGTTTTAAGCAACAGGATTTGGAATAAAACAGTGTTATGAAAAGATAAACTGATTTTCAACGAGTTAATTTTAATTGTGAAATAAACCAACTGTACCGATAAATCTTTTTAACGTTATGTAATCTTGAAACTCTTCCAAACAATTATTCTGTTATGAATGAAAGACTTTTCATTGTTTGTGTTTAAGAAACTAATTTCAGAAGATTTTTAAAAAAATCTGACCTGGTTTCACAATTTCAGTTTTTACAACAGTGCATTGCCATCGGACAAAACCAGCAAATGATATTCAAAATAAGGTTAGGTGATCGTATACTTCTCTGCAGTTAACCTCTTTTAACGCGAAATAGCAGTGAAATCTCAAATGACGAACACAAGGAAAAAATTGCAAAAAATCCCTACTTATTCTGTATTGCTCAAATGTACGTGAATCACTTAACAAACAAAATTTTTCTTAGGAAAATGATTTATCGGTGATACCTTTCATGCCCATGAGCAATTTAAAATATTCGTCACTCAACCAACTTTTTCACCTCTAAAAACTATGTTTAAATCAAATCAGGAAGCTGGGTTTGAAAGCATTGTACATGATACCCCAAGCATAAAGTTTGTTTTCTACATATAACACGTAGTGCTGTTTAAGGTGTTTTCAAAAACCGAAACTGTCTCTCAAATTTTTCCAACAGTCTCTCAAAATGCAGTATCTTGCATTACTACCACCATCAAACTACAATAAACCCTTGCTTTACGACCATCTCGGCATTCAGACAAAATGATTGCAGTCACTCAAAATATCTTCGAGGTCAACCAGGTCAAACCTTAAAAAACCCTGGCTATAGTATGAAGGGCTAAAAGTGATTTTCGTGACTGATTCAAAGCGTCGAAGGAGTTTGCCGATTTAGTAAAGTTAAATGTTAAGTTTTTCATTGAACTGTGTGTATTTTGTCGTATTAAAAGTAAATACTAGCTTTGCTGCTTATATTAAAGTTCCAGACAGTTTGCCAACTGATTTTTGCATTACGTAAGTTTTTTAAATTAAAGTCAAAGCTGTTGGTAGTTTTACGTCCAAACATCCCTCATCAAAATAGGATTTTATTCAACCCAAGAAAAAAGTGTGCGGAATGAACGATAAAATAATTTTTAATCAAATCAATGCCGTACATTACTCAGCAATTCAGATATAGGCTTCGCTTGCACCTTACCCTTCCAAGCCTAACCCAAAAGATAAATTCTAAAGGGATTTGGATAAAATCAGTCGGGTCACAAGAGAAAATGGAAAAGGAGATGGAAATAACAAGAACGTTTCTTATGTTCCAAAGATTTTGTGTCTTACTATAGTTGAATAGATACAGTTGAAGTTCGTTTGTTGTTGTAAAAGACACTTAATATTGACTTTTTCGTATTTAAAATGTAATGATATATGCGAAACACAACCAGTTTCTTAGTTTTTTTGTGCTTCATAAAACTAAGAGATAGCTACAGGTATAGCATCTATAGAAGCCTTAAGATTCGATGTGCAATGATATAGCGCGAACTCTAGGTTTCGTTGGATGCCTTTTATACTCAGTCTCGGGTTGAATTTTTCATTTCAATACTGATAACGTAGTGTCAATACACTTTATCGCTGACTTACCCTGACAGTGTGACTTTTTTGCTAAATTCGTTTGTATAGTTATCGAATCACGACGAGGGATTCGTCAGATGGCACACATATTGGACAGAATGATGCTCACACTTCAGGCACAGTCGCGAACGAAATTGTTCAGCTCAAAGACAATTTGGCTGAGCAAACTTGAGACTGTGCGTAGGTGGCGAACTCTTCTAAAAGTCATGAAAGTGCCTCAGGTAACCAAAAACAGCATTTCTATATTGGACCGTAGTTGCTCTGGAAATGGATTTTGACGCAAAATGATTTATGTTTATATGTCCGCGTCAGCTGTAACAGACTAGATTTTCAGTAATTGCCACCGACTTTGATTTATAAGCCAATCTTGTAACATGTTAAAGCCGGGTTAAAAGACGATTTTTTCCGCTTCTATCTTCTTCTATAGCGAATGGACAACCGTCTCACACTGAGTAATCTTCCTGTCGAGCTGCAGAGAACCGTTGTGTCATATTTAAATGATTACGAAGACATAAACAGCCTTTCTCGTGTCAACACCACCTTGCACAAAATTTGTGAGGACGTTAGCGTTTGGAAAAGTTTGTGCTACAGAAACTTCACTGAGGTATGGTATAAGATTAGATTGCTCCATTCTAAGTTTTACCTCTTGAACTGAATATGGCTGGCATTTTGGTGTTACCGTTATTACATAACTCGCCTAAGTTCGTTTTTGTTGTGAACCCATGATGTCAACGCGATTTGTAGANTGCTAAAAAATCTTCCATTGGGTGTAGTAGTCCATCGTATCTAAGGCAAGATCGCTGTTAACGTGGAAGCAAACAATTCTATGAACAATGATATGTTTTGACATAAAGATGATTATAAGTGGAAAGTTTCTTGCATTGGACTGTCGTAGAGGAACGTGTGCAGTTCTTGCAAATAAAAAGCATTTTAAAACAAACGTTTGGCAATAAGTGTGCTTTAAGCCTGAGCAGGCATTCTTACCAACAATATGGCACATCGTTATTTCTATAGCAGTGCCATAAATGCTTGCTGTAGGCTTAACTGATGTTAAGAAAGAGGGCTCTTGCCCAACAATTCTGACCAGTTCCCCTCGCGAATAGTACGGCTCAGGTTTGTTTGCACGACGTGCTTGCATAGGCGTAGCCAGGGGGGTAAGAGGGGCCATGCCCCAAAATTTCTACCATATCTTGTTGTTTTGCGCTTTGAGAGGCGGTGTCCCAAACACAATAGTGTTGCTCTTAAAATCAAAGTATTTGGCCCCCCAAAATTTTGGGCTGGCTATGCACGGCACTGCCTGCTTGAAGGTAACGGTAGCTTGCATGTGAAGACTTGCTTGAGATAACTGACGACCTTGAAGATTCATTTCGCCGTTCTGTGTCCAGTGTGATGTGTCTGAAAACGTTGACCTTCGAATTTCTCGGCTAGTGCTCGAGTCGAACGGGATGTGGAATACCTCTTTATCTGAAAAAGATTGTAGCGTATTGTTAAAGAAACCTCCTGAGGTGCCACTTTATCATTGTATGAAAAATTTACAGCCGCTTTGTCCATGCGGAGGGATCTGTAGAGCTATCGGTCAAAATTGTTTGTGAGATGCTCAGGGGCGGGTTAAGGTTGAGTGAGGCCCCTGGCTGAAACTGAAAGGGGCTCTTTCTAAATATATATATATATCAGTTTTTTTAAGGAAGATATTGGGTACCCAGTGTGGACCTGATACACGAATTCATTGAAATATCCCAATTTTCTCTGATTCTAGGAACCCGATGATAATTTTCTTTGATTCTAGGGACCCGATTTTCAATTCTAGGGACCCGAATTGGGTCCCTAAAACACCTTAAAAAAACCTGTATATATATATATATATAACTGTCGGGATTGGAGGCCCTAAATGGTGGGGGCTCTTGGCTGTAGCCCAGTCAGCCCTCCCTTAATCCGCTACTGGAGATCATTTTCACCACTGACGTATTGGTGTTTTGCAGGAAGAAGTCAACTCAGGAAAGTTAGCGTTGCAGAGAACAGCACACCAAGAAAAACAACTGCGCATCGATTTCAGCACAAACGAATCGTGGAAAGCACTCCACGCACATTTACTCACGTTAGTCGGTCCTTGACTAATTTTTCTCTGCGTAGTAGGAAGCATACTCTCCATCTGTCGTAAACCTGACGCTACAGTTTTATGAATGGATGATTAACGAACATAAATGATGTTGATTGCAGTGGATCTATCGATGCTTTCGTACAATAAGAGCAACAAACAAGTAAACAATTCATTTAATTGTTTTTACTGTTAACAATATGCAACAAAATTGACCTTACAAAAATTTACGAACAGGTGGCGTTATACTCTCTTTGTTAATAGGTTTATGTGTGTGATGTACCAATTCATTTTCAAGAATGAAAATATTGTTTGATAAACCTGCCATTTGCAGGACATATGTTGCAATAGAAGAAACGTACAGCGATCCTTTGCTGTTTTGTCGTCACTGCAGCATTTTGTTCTGGAAAGTAAGTTTTGCTTTCTCATTTTGCACTCTACTCGTGATGTTGTAGAAATGATAGCCCTGAAAAAATAATTGGTATGCTTACATGGCTATCGTGATAGGCAAGTACCCTAGAACGTTGTATTTAGGCTGTCAATATCTTGTGGAAATGGAACGTTATGAACAATTGTTTATTGTTGTAAATTTTTGTTGGCGTTTGATTCGGGAAATTTTTCCAAACCTGAAGCTGGTTGGTTTTAGAGTTATTTTCTCACATGAAGTCGCACCTCGCATGCCTTTCGAAATTAAATCATTACATTCAGAAATGTGATGATGTTTCTCAGTGAGTTAATAAAAACATTTAAATGTGATTGGCAAATCGAATTTACCAAGTGAAGCTTCTGCTATATGTTGTTTCTTGCAACACAGCTTGCACTGGCGACAATTACTTTGCCGAGAAGTGGCAGTGAGTGTCAATGCGTGGGTTGGTTGCGACGCATGCAATAATTGCCTTACGAGGCCAGCATATCGGCCGAAAGAGAATTTGATAAAGCTTGAATGACAAAAGTTGTTTGGTGCTGTACCTGTGCGTAGCTGGAAATAAAACGTGGGAGACCGCATATTTCCATGCAAATTGAACAAAAACCCACTTACGCCACAGTAGAACGTGATGCATTTAAGGAAAATTTTGCGTAGGCTCAGTTAGATTTAAATGGTTTGGCAGTCCGGCTCAGAACGTTTGGCGGAAAAGTGTGTTCTGTCGTTAGTTACGAGGAACAGCGACAGTTTTCGCTCTTCTTTGTCGTCGTGGTTGCCTGACTATATATGAGCAACTTTTGGGATTGAACTAATGCCGGATTCAGGCGTGTGCGTTGTGTGCGGCCGCACATGGGCCACCATAAGAGCCTCCCATAAATGCGTAGTTTAGACTTGATTTGTTTAATTTGCAAACTGCCAAGTCTGCAGAACGAATACTCTAATTCATTACAATATCTTGTTTTGGAAAGCTTGTAATGTGACTTGCCAGGTCTCCTTCGAGCATTACGTGATGCCATCTCATTGTATGTGCGTAATTTTCAGTCATCTTGTCAGTTCAATGTCTAAAATGTATTCTCATCGAACAAGGGGTATTCACGTGACTTTGCGCACACCGAGCTTCACACGTCAACATCCGGCACTGGGTTGAATTCTTACAAAACATCCAGGAGGTAATGGCAGCAATTGCATTTGTTATTTTAACAGGATACAGGCCATCCATGCATCACCGAAGTGAAGGACATGAGCCTCGAAGTTCAGAAATTATCTCCGCGACAGTTGCTCAAGTTTTTTGAAACGTAAGAAGCGCTTGCCTCACGGCTGTCCACAGGACAAATGTACTCCCGATGAACAATGTAGTTTGCTGCTGGCACGACTCGCGTTTCACATATTCGTTGCTGCCAAACGGTCACCGAATAACTGTACAACCATGAAATTCGGCGCAAACATATTTTGTAAAAAAAAACGTTGGTAGAAATATGAGCTTAAGCCCACGTTTGCGTAATAAGGAATTTTACAGACGTCGCGTACAATAGCTGTGAACACGATGCAGAACCTCGTAGCTGAGGGCTTCATATCACTGAGAAGATGCTTGGTAGATAAAAATTCACCGAATACTTGTCTGCTATTGTATTTGTTTTATAATAGCTGACAAGTATTCTGTGCTTTTATAAAATATTCCCCGGAGTTTTGCTTTTTTGTTTTTTGGTTGGAGATTGGATTTCAAGAAATTTTTATGGAAACATTAAAACCGTTTTGCGTCTGTGGTTAGCTTTGTTGGTGTCTTGCACATTGTTGATGTTATTGTGCAAAACTTTTTTATGGATTGTTGCACTGCAAAAAGTACATGAAATCTGTCCAGCACGAATGTGGGTTGTCACTGCTGCACAGAAAAAACGACATTTCGGCTACGCTTCGGTCATATGTTACGTTTGTCAAGATTGATTAAGACAGTATTTGTTGACGATGGTGTTTGTATGACTCAGTTTCCAAGTCCTTGAGTCTTCTCGCTGGGTAGCACATTTAATCACTAGAAACGTATCGGTCATAATCGTTCCATTCATTTCATTATGCTTGAGGCGAATTCATTTTCAGAAACAGCTCGAATTTGTACCTGGTGCTTTTATCTTGCACTTGCATCATAAAACGTGACGCTCATGTTTATACTGAACTTGCATCAAAGACGCATAGTTGCTCTATGTCTAATTGTTGAAAGAGAGTCCAATCAATCCCGTGGAAGACTGTAGAAAACTTCAATCAAATCAGAAACAAGGAAGGCTAACGGCGCCATTCCTCTACACATGTTCCACACAAAATGTAATAAAATTTCGAGCTGGAACAAAATGTCCCTCTTGCGTTGCTGTTGGAAAAGCATTTGAAAAACGTTGCTTCTTCCTTTTATCACATGACTAGTCCCGAATTTTTCGGCTGATTGAAGATCCAAGGCATACTGTGAATAGTATGGTGCTTTAACCAACGATCTTCCACTGTTTGTTATATATTTATGACAGTGTTTTTTTCTGGCCAATGCAGAGAATGAAGTTACGGTTTGATTGAATTAAACTATTCCTCGTGAAATTTGAAACAAATTTAGTTAATGTTGCGTTTTCCAGGAAAAGACATAGTTTTGGTTCAACACATTTGTAATGAAAAAGCTCGCACTTTTTTTGAAAAAGGAAACAAATTGACTTTTTATCGTTGATTTACTAAATCTGTGCTGTATAACTTTATTATCGATTCTAACTTGTAAGTCAGCCGTTGCAAACAATCACTGAAGATTTCCAAGGTACCCAGCAGAAGATCAATTTTTAGACCTTGTAATAAGGAAATACACTAATGCTCCAAACGCCTTACATGAAAATTGACAACATGTTATCTGTGCCGCAACACACCGACATTAACTAACTAGTTCTAGTTGGAAATGGATGCAAACGTAGGCAACTTCGAGTTTCCAGAATATATTGGTGCAATGTCGTGATGCTTGCTTTTACGGTTGGAAAAACTGTTGACGATTTTTATGACTGTGTTTACCTTTTGTATGAATGTTAATAAATTAAAGCTGCTTCGATACTTTGATTCGGAATTACAGCTGGCAGGTTTCCAGAGCTTGAAGCATTCCTGAAGCTTGCTGCGTGCACATTTGTTGTTTTGCTATATACCTGCGTGATTGATGTTGCAATTTGCTTTGTGATACAAATTCAGTAAGATTTAATTCAACCTGGTCACGCGAAAACGGAAGTGCTGTACTGCGTAGTAATGTAAACAACGGACAATGCATACGAGTAGAAGTTATGATTGAACGCTTTGGTAGCATTTGTGCGCATAGCAGGGAGAACACCACAGTAGAAATATGAGCAACACAGACGAAAACTGGGACGGCAGTGACTTTAGGGCGCAAATTGTTAGCAGCCACGTGACTCAGCGGGATACGTACCCGTGGTGATGGTGTGACGTCACGGTTGATGCAACAATGTTAAGCGGTCTATTGTTGAGCCGTGGCAGGTGTGATGTGAAAATGGCATCAAGTATTGCGCCATCAGCAGCAATCGAGGCAATCGTCCAGCACAAATCCAATTTGGGCAAGCACGTGTTTGGACATGACTTGCCAGCCGGTAGAGCTACAGAGCTGTTGAAACCCTCTAAAAATTCTGAAAGTCTTGTAGTTTCGATTAAAAAATATTGGTACGTTTTAAGTTTTGGGTTTAAACTTTTTTTGGGGAAGACACAACTGGGGCAGGTCAAGGCTGTTTTGGATAACGTCATCGGGGTTTCAGAAAAAATTCAGATGGAAATTTCTTTGTTTTCTTTTTAAAAAAAACTAGGTGAAAATCTGCATCTTTAGAGCTCTTGATTGGCCTCCTAGCGTTAGTGGTTGATAAGTTATGGCCAAAAAACACAAAGTTATTAATTAATCCCCTAATGAATCCCTGTTGTATTAGCTAATTAATCTGTGGTATGCGTCTACCCTTGCGTTTGGGAAAATTGAAGAATCACAACGGCCATCAGAGACATTAACCAGCATTCCCCGGGGTGACAAAAATCGCTTGAGTTCAGAATAAATTCATTCAACCTCAACTCTGATATTCTCTGATATTGTTGATATGAAACTTGGTGGGAAAAAAGCAGTCTGAGGCCTTACTCAGTAAATTTGTTTCAGAAGCGGAGAGAACCATGTTATCAAAACTAGGTCAAATAATTTCGACAGCTAGCAGGCCAGGCCTAACGCTGGTAGCTTCTTTGGCGAATGAGTCAATGGTGGATCCAGCAATTTGGAGGCCCGAGACAAAGATCTTGAGAGGACTGTCTAACAGAAGTAGGCACTCTGGCTACTTGAAATATCCCAGCAAATATGTACCTTACATTCATCGCATGGCACACATATTTCATATCCAACCATGTGAAACTACCCGTAGATGAGTAGTAACAAACTGTTGGAAGTGTTGTTAACTACAGAATGCTACTTCAAAGCGTGGTAGTTTTGTGGCAATCATCAGTGATGCTATTAACCTTCGTTCTAAAGACTATTAAGTCCTGACTTAACAAAGCCCCTCGTTTGTGCCATGCACGGGCAAAAGCATATCGTTTGTAGTACACACTGCAAATTCATGTGTGCTCAAATGTTCTAATTTGTACTTTTTAATGTAAATGACTACGTCCACAAGTAACTATACTCTCCATATAGGAGACAACCAAGGAATGCATCAGCAAATTTTACGCGTCGCAAGTCCCAAAATCTCATTCAAATAAATTCTATGTGATTCTATACATTCTATTCGACGTTAATATAGACCAAGCTACCAAGATTTTTCCCAATCTCTTTATTTAACTTTCGTCGTCATTCTAAGTTAATTAGACGTTGTTTTAACAATGGTATGCCACATACTGCAAGAATCATTGGAAACACATCGGAAGCAGCGTTCGTAAAAATAACGATTTGCACGCCTACGTTTGCACACAGCGACTAACCCCGAGCAAATTTACGACCGCTTTTGGTCAAGCGACGCCCACACGAATGTACATGGCCATGCAGGGGAGTTCAGCGGTCTGGTGATGCCCGGGGTACCTGCTTGATTGTATGCCCCCTACCAAATTCTAGTATTGAGGAATGTGAGAAATGCAAGCGTTTGAAATACGTAAAAACTAGTGTTGAAAAAAAAACAAATTTCGCAAAATTAAATCAAAAACTATTTCAAAAATATTTTTTTGTTTTTAATGTGTTGGTCTTTGATAATTTGCATAATTTGCTTTATTCTGTGGGCCTGGGCCATACGTTTATGAACAAAATTCTTCAATAAATATCAGATAGCCGCACCAAAAAAGAGATAGAACCTGTGACTCCTGATAAGAGAACGAGATGTCTATCTTTTTTATTAGAAACAGTATCTGAAGTTGTACAACCATGCAATTTGATCACTGCTGCCCTTTATTAAAAATTTAAAGATTTGCTGTATTATCTTGATCTTTTTTACAAACATTCAAAGCGAAGAATCTGTCGCCAAATCGCCGCGCATGATATAGTTGTGTGGCAAAATTTGCATTACCACTAAAATGAAACCAAGCAGACAAGACACCATCGTAACATGAAGCGTTCTTCGCTGGTATATCCAAATTGGAACAATCAAGTTTCAAGTTTGAGAGGTCTTGCTTTTTATGCACTGTACTGTCCGCTTTGTGTTGATTGTCGCGCTTATGGTGAAATGGTAATAAATTTACGAATGATAAAAACAATGCATTTAACACTTTTCAACAATGTGCCGCTGCCATACTCGTGCCGCCCTTGCAAACCTTTCACGCCCCCCGCTTAAAGAACCCAGGCTCTAGATCAGTGGTTCTTAAACTTTACAAACACACCGAACCCTTACGTAGTTTTCCAAGCTTTTTTCAAACCTCATTTTTGCCCAGTGTAACAGAAAGTAAAAATGGGTTACATGTTTCAGATCACCTTCGTCGAACCCCTAAAACGGCTCCTTCGAACCTTAGGGGTTCTATCGAAGCGAGCTTAAGAAACACTGCTCTAGAGAGAATCGAGAAATATTTGGAAGACTACAAGTTGCAGATTAACAATGGGCTTGCAGGCATTGGCCAGCCTACAAAGGGGGAAGAGAGATAAGGTGCAAGGCCTTAAGATAATGATGACAGTGCTTCAACTCTTTTTTGAGTCACTTAACATAAATATGCATGCCACTCTCGGGCAAGTTCCCATCAAGTTCATGCAGCGTGTGCTAGTAGCCTTACAATACGAAGAAGCATCTAGCTACAATATTTTAATAAAATATCATTTTTGTCATTTCATTCTTTGGGTGCCCCTTGCTTGGATGCCCGGGACATCGCCCCGTTTGCCCCCCTCCCAAGATTTTAATGTATTGAGACGCAGACAAGGACGAAAGTGTTATGCATCAACGATTGTGCGAATGATAATTAACATTACACAAAGCAGCGCCAGTGAAATGCTGGTTTTGTTGCGGCTGGTTACGGTCGCACATATTGGTGCACGAACGGTTTTGAATTTAGATACTTTCGCATGTACTTTCGAGTTCTCGTCAGTATTTCTAACTGGCATTTCTAAATATCAACAATCGATAATCTGGCGCTTCTTGGTATTAACATTTTTTGCTTGGTATTTATGAAATATTGGTTATATTTTGTGCAGTAGTGAAAGATGAAACTGAAAGATGAAAATTACTGCATTTCCATTCCGGCCGAAGAATGACTTTTAGAGACAAGCGCAATAACTTTACTTTGAAGCAAACAAGCTCAGAGGTCCTGCCGGATTTTGATGTGTGGAGGCCCGTGTGTGCATATTGAGCCATGTGGAGACCCATTGTTCCATGTGAAAATGTTTAAACTTTAAACTGACAAGTTGACTGAAAATTACGTACACACACTGAGACGGAATCACGTAATATTCAAAGGATACCTGGAACTTTGCAAGCTTTGGCGTCGGCAAAGTCTTTGATGACATCGTCGAAGTCATTTTGTCGTAAGTTATCATGTTCAATGTTCATTAGTGTCAGACAATTCTGCTAAAGAAGTAGTATCAGACCAGCTCCGCACTTTACCAAGATTTCCAAAACAAATTATTGTAATGAAATAGGCTATAACCATTACAGACTTAGCAAATTTCAAAGTTCTAACACAAGCTAAAAAATGTTAAAGTCTAAACTACGCATTGATGCGGACCTCCTTATTTGTGGAGGCCCATGTGGGGCCGCACACAGCGCACCTGACTAAATCCGGCGTTGGCTCAATGGCAGTAAAGAAACTACTGTTTCGTGCCTATTGCATGCCAGTGTATGCCTGCCAATTGCGGAACATGTATACCCAGACTGGTGATAAACTCCTCCGCATTACGTCCAACAACGCCTACCGAATTTTGCAAGACATAGTCTACTCCGAATGTAGGTGTTCGTCAACATCAAGTTAACGATTTCGTTAATACATTTGATGCCTTTATTAGAAACAATTTGTGTCCTTTTTATCCGCTCTATTTTTTGAAGTTTTATCCGCTCACTTCAAATACTGAGGCTTTCTGGAAGTCTTCATTTTTTCTCCCACTAAATGTCACACTTCTATGTGACGGTGGTCGAATGCAGTAGTTGCTGGTGAGTTGTGACAGTATTTATTCCTCTTCAGGATAGCCTGCGCCTTCCAGCTAACATCTACTGTGTGATGTGTTATGACTTACCCATTTTTTACATGTTTTCTTTCACTGACCTATGCTATATGGACCATGACTCTGAGGCAAACCTGTACATAATTTTGAAAAATAAAAAATATCATTTGAAAAATAAGTACACACCCCGGGACTGCGCTGCCACCAGGCTTGAATGAATTAAAGTACTGATGTCGATGCCTTCGTAGATATTAGTTGATATTTTTGCCACGCACATGTTAGCAATTTCCACTGTTGTAATATAAACCCCGACTATATTAGTATAGGAACAAAATTTAGGTGTTATATGAAAGTTAAGTAGGTTCTGCATTATGCTGTTCAAACTTCTATATTCTGAAACATTTTGGTGTCTTTGCTTGGTTGACGACACTGCTTTGCGTGCTTTACGCAATGCAGTCTTCTTTCTCCTTGTTTCGGACTGGCACGCATCCCAACCTGCTTAGAAGTGGCACGTTTCCTTTTGTGTCAGTGGTTGGTAACAGTTTCCGTTATGCACTGTTAACGGTAGGTCGACGTCAATAAGTTGTACAGATTCGTCGCTCGAAATCCCACCCTGCTTTGTCTGAAAAAACTGCGACCACATAATATTGGCAGTGGCGCAGCCAGGAATTTTGTTCCGGAGGGGCCCTCCAGTTACCTACCGTTTGTCCAACTGTTCCTTCCGTATTTTTCGAACAGCTGAAATTACTATAAATCACCAGCGAAAAACATTAGCAAGTTTGTTTCGGGTGAGGGGCATGGCCTCTACGGCCGCATTCTGGCTGCTCTGCTGAATCTTGGTACATATAGTTTGCAGAAATACGTGCTTGAAAGCCTATATATAAGAAATTCTATACTACCCCGGGTTACCTGATGTGTAACAAATTTTGTGCATCTTAATACCTTAACATTTCAATGTGATTTTAAGTGTAGAACCTGTTGGGCCAAATATGACCACCGTTACCGTGCACCTTGCATTTTATTCACCATGATTTTGTGCAATTCAGAAAACAACATATCGAAGTCAATACCGAATAAGTCTTTGGTCATGGTTAAATTCAGGGGTGGAGTGCTAATAAAGAGGTGTAGGAACGCCGTTCCCACACCAAATAAAAAGGAAGACTGCACCAAATAGTTCGAAAAAAGTGAGCACTCGCCTTCAAGAATTTCCACTGTTTGCGACATCAATGATGACACAGCAGTAATTACACAACCATGCTACGATGCTATACACGAGATAACTTGTCTTTTGTGCTGCTCCTGGCGCTTCAACTAACGTTACTAGTGCAAAAAGATGTGGGAACGCCGTTTCCACCCCACTACACCCCTGGTTAAATTATATCTCACTATTCGCGATACAAGGCCATTCTGTCGTCCACTGTTTTGTCACAGCAGTGTTGTGAAGTATACTTCATCTCTCTTACAGTTAGTAGCAATCGATTGTGAGACTTCAATACCACATATTACCAAAGTCGCCCAAGGTTACCAGCTGGATCCGCCCTGGCAAGCTTCCTCCACCATGATTTGATATAAGGAAAACCGGATCTAAAACGCGCATGACGTTTTCTTCGCACAAACAAAAACTCCCCTCTACAAAATCCCCTTTTTAGGGGTGTATAAAATTTTTATGCTATGTATGTTTCGCTGCGCAGATACGATTTTGTTGTGAACGTGATTAAAAATGGACGTCGGGAAGTCAAAAATTGTTTGGTCCGGAAATAACTGATGCCACCTGTCACAAAAAAGCATGATCAAATTTGGGGCCGCATTACACCCATGATTTCCCGACTCATATATCGTTTTAAGGTTTCCTGAGCAGATACGGTTTTATATTTGCGGTCCAAAATTTCGGTGCGACTTTCACCACCCTGTCAGTCTGAAGGATTAACGCCTACATACTTTTTTATTCCCCGCGAAATTAGAGGACCTGTTATCTCTACAGAGTGATTTTCGTTCATACGCTGTGGCAAAGCACGGGATTTTCTATTGCTAGTGCTTCCCAGGTTCATTTGCCACGATTTCGTATCGCAGTATTTTTCAACCTGGGGCTGTCGCGAGCCTTTTTTGGATGGTCGCAATTACAGAGCGGCAAGCGCTTGAGTTTCACCTTCTACAAACCAGGTTTGAAATGTTTGTTGCGAATGCACGACGCACGTCGTGGATAACGATCGTTGAGCTACAGTGGATTGGGTCGCGGTACAAAAAAGGTTGAAAACCACTGTTGTATGGGGAGCCGCAAAGATCTTGACTAGGGTGAAACAGTGCGTTGTAAATATCGAACGCACCAGCAACTCAAAACGGAAGCTGTGATCACGCTTCTTAAATTGACAGCACAGACATCTTGCAACAATCTTATTACTTTTAAAACAGCGTCTTGGTAACGACGCTTTGTTGATAAATGACCTGATTGATTTGACCTTTCACCATAACGCACCTCAGTTGTCTTTTGTCTGGCCAAGCAAACCGCGATTTAGCTTAAGAGTGAAAAACGCGCTCTGGCGATTCTGAAACCGATTTGCGAACACAACGCGTACTTTGTTTGTTACGTGTTATCTTCTGTTTTTTGATTGGTAGTACTGAAATGCTTGACGCTATGAACCACAACATTCATATACCCGGTATACAGTATTTATTGCTGAGTGTTTGCCTCAAACCTCTGCCATCGACATCAATGTTGAACTCACCGAAAACTCCAACGCCAAGTCATTACTCCGGCAACAGACGGTGTACAAAACACACTGACTTAGACTCTGCATAATATAGGGAAACCGCACGGTTGTGTAACATTACAATCAGTGTATGCGAAGATAGGGCGAGCGAACGAGTTACTGAGGAAATCGAGTAAACAAAACAAATGGCTGGCCCGGATGCGGCCGCGAAATGACATTTCCCACCACCTGAATTTAGTACGTTCACCATTCCGCGGGCGATACAACAACACTGCATGCGAAATCGACTAAAACAAGCAAGCAGCTTCTCCGAATACAAGCATAGCTAAATCACAGTTATAACATCTCGCAGTAAACAAAACGCTGAAGGAATATCCTGGTGGCAGGCAGCTGACAGTTTGAAGGCTCCACCTGTTGGCGGCAAAATCGGTAACAAAACAACAGCAAGATATTTATGCAACAAGTTTGAGACAAGAGGTGGTGAAGTTTTTTAGAATGTAGACGATACACAGCACATTCAAAAGACAGGTGCACGCGGTTAGGTTTCAGCCAAATAAGCCAATATCGTTCCAAACACGATTGCTTATCAGCGTACTGCTTGTGACAGTCTACTGCAATTTCGACCCTTTGCCGAACAGCGCAAATCTAAAATCAATAACACTTTTGACCATCCCTCATGTGCAAGGCTGCGACATTGGTATAAAAGTTGCTCTCAAAGTGTTTGTCGCTGAAAGAGAGAACAGAACAAGGATCAACTTTCACTCCGCTAATATACTCCACAGACACGCACACCATTTACGTCTCCCGAAACGACAAATATCGAGTTATCAATTTCATAAATAAAAATTCAACTTCCTCGATTTGAGTGATTGTTTCTTAAAACGAAGTGAAATTGTTTGCAGTCACCATTACCTGTATGTTTTAATAATCGGAGCACATGCGAGACAAACCAAGTCCATTACAACGAAAACTTAACGTTTGTGGACGCTTCGTAATTTGAATAATTTAAATGCTATGAACTAGCAGATCGTTGCATCTCGACTGATGTCACTGCCTTCGGCACCACAACAGTAATCAGGGCTTGTAGGGGAATAAGCCTTGTGGTTTCGAAGATAAGGCAACGATTGCAAATGCACTTTTTCCTTCAACTGCTGCGTTCGAAATTGTAGAAGCGAAATGGACAGGGAATACAAAATAACACACAATAAGAAAACGTATTAAGTTGAAAACACACGGGACGGCATCGGTTTTGATGGCATGAATAATGCAAAACAGACATTAAGTAACAACTGCGCGGCTTGATATCTGTTTGAAATGGACATGTCGTAGTATTGCGCTTAGAACAACATGGCGTTGCTAGAAGTTCTGAACACGAACTTCAAGAACAAGAAGCGCTGGTGCTGCTCGAGTCGTACACAGCGAATGGAAATGGTGAAAAAAACGAAAAACAGGAGTTTTAAAAATCGAACAACAGAAACCACTTACACATATGGCTACGACTGAAGACCTTGTGACGCTCCAAACCGAAGTTCGAATCCCACGTGTCTAGCAACACTTACGTGCAGTTTGCTGGTAGTGGAAAGCGCATATCAAACCTTGCAACCCTTGTGTGTCAACTTTACTTACACGAGCTGACGCGACCAGTGACTTTCTCTTCAAAACTGCTATCCGACACTTGCGTTACCGAAAAAATCAGATTTCATCAACCGCTTAGTTTCCAAGAAACACAGCACAAAACTGCCGTGCGGTTGCAATGGCTTTATCAACTTTTCGCAAACAACAGGTGGCAAAGGAAATCATTCCAAGGACACCTTCTTAACTAATCGCGTGATGCTTTTACGACTCCAACTGCGGCATCCTGCTCAACGGACGTCGGTATTGTTTACTGTTCTGAACTGGGTTAAGTTCATGCCGGCGTACAGTATACCATAGTAAACAATGCCTGCTTCCGTGACCCAGGAGGCTGGCAGTAAGTGGAACGCTGACGGCTTTCCGCCGAGCATTGCCCTTCCAACGTTTTTATGCCAAAGCTATGTCGACGTGCTGCCATACGTCTGGCAGAGGTCTCGTGATTAACTTGAAGAGGAATGTTCAAAGAATGGAAAAAAACAGCCAGCGTGATCATCGCACGACTCTGCTTCAAATATAAGACAAACGTAATAGCATAAGATATTAAGGGTACAGTACAAATCAGTAAAAATAACCGAGCGTCAAAAATGAACAGCCAGTGAAAAATCGACGTGCTCTGAACTGGAGAAGTGTTGAAGAATCATCCAAGTACGTTCGCCCGTCGTCTCCAGGGTTTGCGTGAACTGAGCAAATCTAACAAGGTCGACACAAACTTAAGCACATAATCGGGAAATCTGCATGAATGGCATCACACAGTGAATGGCAATGAGACAAACAACATTTCGTAAGACGTACGTCCTCGTACCTGCAGGCGAGCAAAAGGCGATGAAAGTCAAAACTAAATTTTTTATCCATTTTGTCAGCTGACATAGCAGAGTTTAAGATGTTATTATTTTTTGTGATGGTTGGCGAATGCAAAACATCGAGCGATTTCAAACACGAACTTGAGCACACTTTCCGAAATTTTGTTTGACTGCCTTTCGTCGGTCTTACACACCACTCGACTCACAATCAAAATGTTAGTCACAAACGGGAACAAAAAAAAACTTTTCCCTTTCCTGCAAATCATCGCCTGTATAAGCATGGATGTGATATTCTCCAACCACCTTTCAAATTTCCACCACCGTGCAAGTCCGAGTGCTCCAAGCAACAGTTCACTGTGCGCAATGACAGCTCAGTTGCAAAACAAGGGAAGCAGCGTACTGACTGCCCTCGAGCGAAAGCTCTTAGCGCAGCAGTTACACGATTTGTGCATGAAGTCGGGTCGGGCAATTGCGTTGGTTTAAAGGTCCTATAGATAGGTCTATACTTTCCGTTGCAGCCGAAAATTTGCGAAAGCTCTGTTCAACCTGTTAAAGTGAGCTTTTAGGATTTTTGTCCCATCCAGGTACACTTGCTGCTGTTGTAGAAAAGTGGTTCTTATTTTGCGTTGGACAGATTAGCTGCATTAACCGACTTCTGTTGTCGGCTGCACTCCACAGCAATTTCTTGCTTTGAGCAAAACCGCGTAAATGGAATAACAGCATAGTGGCAGCTCAACGAGCTGATGATAGAATATTGCTGATTGCTGCGTCAAAATGTGACTCATACGTGCGTATGTCATCACGACATGCAAGGTGAGTTTTTGAGAACATCGCTGGCATACAGATATCAATCTGGAATAAGAGCGCGGCTGCACTACTTCAAGCGTAGTGAATCACGCAAACCTCGTTCCAAATACTATTACGTAAAAAATACTCGGCGTGACAGTTTTAGCTGCGCCAGCAAAGCGAGTCTCCCGCAATCCTCCCATTGTTCGTTCGTGACAAGCGACTGGTGAGCAGCGCACACAGAGGCAATCAGCATGCGGTTTTGCTTGGAAGGAACTACGTCATCTGCACCCCTGTGAAGTCAACCTGATGCTCAGTGATCAGCATTTCAGCATCNAGTGATTTACCATCGCAGCGAAAACTCGACCACGAAATAATAAACTTCTGCATACCGATCAACAACAATAGAAAATGAAGTGCAAAGAACTCACCACAGGCTGGGAGACTTATACTTCAAGCATTTTATGGATAGCTTTCGGCGTTGACTCGTCATTGAGATGTTTGGTGGTATACTTGAGAGCGTTGATGAGTGTCTTCACTTTCACTTTGCCGTTTTGATCTTTTAAAACTTTGATTGAGCCCTTGATCTATCGCATAGCAAACAATACGCGGATTCAAGCGCACAATCCTACAGTGCCTACGAGAAACCGAAAGCGTGTTGTGTTGACTTTTAGCGATATTGATCCGGTTGAGATAAGACGCACAGAACACATGGCGCATTCTGCTGAGATAAGACGCACAGAACACATGGCGCATTCTGCTGAGATAAGATGCACAGAACACATGGCGCAGACCAGTGGGTGAGATTGCTTGAGATGCAAACGGGTTGAACAAGCGCCGTTGGTCAGCATTAACATCGCGCGCGTATCGGAAAACTCCAAGTTGCTTACGTCTATCTTTGAACCTTTCGCGAACGCGCCTTCCTTGTGCACGTGATCGTAAAGGATAATGACGCCGACCATGACTCGAACGCAAAACGCGACAGTGTCCGCTCCCATCTGAAATCTCGAGTCGTCGCTGCAAGTAATATTGTTTGTGTAAGAAGCGAGGCATTTGACTGGCCCGACAAAACCTCACAAATACTAATAGACTGTAGTCACACCAGGAACACTGAGAACGCTAGGTAAGTCAACAACAGCAACATTTTAGACAGGAGTTTACAAAAGAAAGAACGAGCACGTAACGCTCTCATATAGCAGCCAAAGGTTTTTCATATCTCGCGTACCGAGAAATACAAAGAATGCAGCACTTTTTCACAGCCTTATAAAAAACGATATTACTAAACTGTACAGTATATCGGTTTGCAATCACATAGGAACTAGGAATTGTACGCAAACAAAACTCACGGTTTTTCCAGCATAACCTTGCAAATGTTGGCCATTGTACTGAGAACTTCCAAAGCACGTTCAGTTTCAACTTCGGCATTCTAAAAAAAATAACAAACACGCGTTAAATGGAGATCAATTGGCACAGATGTATTGTTGTGTCGTTAAGTTATTCACTGCGTAGGAAAAGAGAAATTGGAAACCTGCAAGCACGGTTTGAAAAGCGCGAGAAGTTAAACATGAATGAATATATTTATCGACCACTCACTTCCTGAACAAATCTGGTAGTTGCGTCACTGAGAGTCTTCAACATGGGCGTCGCTTCAGCATAAAACAAGGACATTTCATTGGCCATTTCCGTAGAAATGCACTTTCCTTCATCATAATCGATACCAGTTGCAGCTGTGTTCATTCCTTTTCTTGACATGGTTCTTCTGAAGTACGAAAAGTCGTTCTGGATAGCAGGGTTGTTCATCTGAAATAAGCCAGCACATTGAAAGCTGAAAGCTANAGGTTTGTGNAACACTACGACTGCGTAAATCTAAGTGCGGGATGAAAAGACCTACTGTTAAATACAAGAATTAAGTAGAAAATGCGACNTAACGCAACCAGTGGTGGAAATCGAATGTCANACTATNGCAGTGGTTAGACGCATATGCACGTGCATGTGCATCTACACTAAATTCCGACTAGCTCACAGAAAAAAACAAGACCATAACCCAACCAAANCGCATTGTACCAATTCNTGGACCTTCAGCATTTAAAGAAAAAAAGTCGGCAATGTGGAAGCAGAATGNTTTCAAAAGTTAANACGATAGCGTGCTTTATTNGGGTCGAATGTAATCTATATATGAATACAAAAAGTATCTTGAGTCAAGCAACGTCCGCCAAATATGTAGTCCATGCCTAGCGCTCTTCCACTTCCTTGTTTTCTCAGTTCACGCAGGCAGTGGTTCCTTGCATTCAATTCAGCACATGACGTAACACTACAATAGCGGCGCGAACTTACGGATTATGCAAGTGTCAGACTAGATCCAATCTACCAACAGGCAAACGCTCTCTCTATCGTGCATATTACGAGAAGACATTACCTTCAAATCGTCGAACTTTAAAGTAAAATGCATGATTTCTGCAAATTGCTTTGCCAGAGCTTGTTTGTTTTCCAAGTGTTGTAGTGGTGCAAGAGGCTGACATGTTAAAGCGCGAAGTAAATCTTGGACACATTTTTCTGTACATACAACAATCGAATGAATAACTTCCAAATTCAAACAACACTATCACGATAAAAACTGCGAACGTAAAGTTTATAAAGATGTTAAATAAAAAAACGATCAACCTATTAAGATTGTTTTAGCTGTTAAAACAGTCACAACTGTTTGCTTTAAACTCTGGTTGATTAACAAAGATCAGCAAAATGGGTTTAGTCAAAAGTGTTCGCAAGCAACAAACCCGGTAACACTCACGCAAATGCTTGGAAAATTCGTAGAACTCCTTCAGTTGTTTAACCAAGGGTATAATAGCATGCCAAGTCTCAGCTTGCTTTTCCTGACTCGATGGGTTTGATATGGCCTGAGACAAGTGAGTAAAGTTTTACAGACAAAAGTGTGAAACGGCACGTGGGTGAAAGGAAAGCGTTACAGTATAGATGTGATGTATTTATTTAAAAAAATTATTCACTTTATCACGTAAAAAACATCACTCTGAATTGGAACAAGTACCACAGACAGTGGGATGTACAGCGCCAAACATAAGGTTCAATTCATCTCTCTAAACCAGTTTCCTTGAGCTGAATGAACAGGAAGTGGTAACATTATGAATAAAGGGCTTGTGCGAGCGGCAACATGTGTTAAAATGTTGTAACTCAAGGCGACTGCGACCAATTTATAAAAACAAACGCGCCAATCGATTTGTACAGCGTGAGTTTTCAAAAGTTAATCGTATATTGCAAATTAGCTGTTGAAGACAAGTTTCACTGAACATTAAACATAATTTAACGTTTCAAGGGGAAAATGCCCCTGCAAAAATGCAAAGCAGAAAGTTTTGATCTTTNGCCTTTTTATGCTGATTGTTGTTTAGCAAAATGCAAGCTAAATGTGTATCGTGCCACAAAATAAAGACGAATTCAGAGTNAAGCATGGCTTGTTCAANTCAAGCATATGCACCATGCTATTTAACATGCATCATATAAGCTATATGCAATCAAGGTACACATTGGACATTAACTTAGAGTACAAATTTTGATTACCACGACACAAATCCTAAATCACAACTGGCAAACACATTTCTAGAGGTAGTCAATTGTCCTGCATAATTCAGTAAAAAATTTTATAGTTAATGATTCCTAAAAATTATGAAATAGAAACACGTACACCAAGCTAGAGGAACAAATGAACTTTAGCAAGTACTTGAAATCAGGGTAAAATTAGCATATGAAACAATTGTGTAAAATAAAAATGAATTGACTGGATACTTTTGAAAAATAGGGCTTTTGATTAAAGACAGTAAAATCAGCCCAAGTTTATTAGGACTTGATAAACACTAGTTGCAATAGCCGAGTTGACTATCCCATGTAAACCTTATGTTGACGCTTTCTCAGTTCATGTTGAAAGGCAAGGGTGCACTTGCTCACATGCTGTGACAAAAATAGTGCTGTGTTTGCTTTAAGCATTTAAGCCTTCTGCTGCAGAATGATGCATTAACCGAATGTATGATTAAATGAATGCTGAAGAAATTGTGTTGGCATTTACCGCTATACAGGCATATCAGTAACCCTTGTTCTTTGGTTTTCATGTTTGTGTTGTAATGTTGCAAAATAAATGCCAGGATACCAAATACTACATGAAACACATATGAATACTTATTTCAATGGCATATACCCATGGTTCTCAAACTATGCGTTGCAATGCCCTGGTGAGAGTCATTTTAATTTTCCGAGGGCATCACACAAAACTCAGTGCAGTTTTATTCATCGAACTAATAAGAGTAAAATTCTGTGAAATGTTATAATTTTACCAAAGAATACTGTTGAAGTGCGATCATGCTAACAGTAGATAGCCTATTTAGTATCACATGACCACGCAACTGCAGTTGTTGCTGAGTAAACAAAATGTTTACTGGCAAACACATTGCACAAGTTTAGTTTTCTTTGCGTCAGACAAATAAAGGCTAGACAGAAGTAGTCTGTTATAAAATTAATCAACTTGCTGATTGCTTAGGTTAGAACGAATTTTTATTTAAATTGGCTTACTTGTGTGATATCTTTATTTAATTGAATAAACTCAATATTTCTATGCAAGGGCCGCATAAAAATATGCTTTGACGCATCAGATAAAATTGCGGTGTTCGTTAAAGAGCTCTGATTGTGGAAGGAAGATAACGTGTCTGAAAGTTCTCAGTGCTTTACTTTTATTTGAACAAATGTACAAGTCAAACAAAATATCAGGATCGTTTTTTTTCATGCTTTCATCAATTGTATACATACAGAAAACTTTGACAATATGTATTTTTATTAACGTCTTATTTCTGGTGTGTCTCAAGTTCAGCAAACTTTTCCAAAGGCATTGCAATGAAAAAAGCTTGAGAACCACTGGCATATACCACAACAGGAAATACTGCCAATTGTACCTCAAATACAACAATGATATAAATTGCAAATCAATATTTTTGCTGCTATGCGGTTTTGCAGGTAAGAAACACATTCAGTGCCTAGCAGCATTGGGGGATTATGCCATGTTTTATCACCACTTAATAAAACAAGCTGAAACGTAATTTACATAAACAGATCATTTATTTTTTATTGAACACGCTCCCTTCACAACCTTTTCTAAACATGTTTGATGCCAAGCTGATTTGGGGTTTTTGGCATGTTATACACCAGGGGTTCCCAAACTTTCTCTGGCCAGGTACCCCTTCAGGATTTTGATAGATAAGCATGTATCCCTAATCATTTTCTTATGACAAAAAGGCTGAGGAAAACAACAAAAATATATTTACCAATAAGCATATAATAATTTTCAAAAATAATATTCACTGATATATGTATAAAAATTTCGAAATGAATTATATATAAACATATTCTTTTGTTTGTTGCTAACTGTAGATGTACTCCTTCAGATAGGCAAATGTACCCCTAGGGGTACATGTACCCCAGTTTGGGAACCCCTTTTATACACCAATAGGAAAGGCCTCCCTTGGCACCATACAAACTGTACATGGTATCATCTAGCACGGTGTGGTGTGTGTTGTCAGCCATAAATGACATGTAGTGTACCAAAGGCGATTTTTTCTTCAATACAAATAACTCAAACCAAACCATTTTTCTACCTTTGCAAACTTCAGTAACTAACAGGAACTTATCTTACTATTCTAATTTCTTCCCCGGCACCTTTGTACGATTTTAACTCAGTTATAATTCCAGGAGCAAATGAAAGAACATGTGCAACTCCATCATGCACTTCTTTTTCTTCTTCTGTAGGGCGTGCATCTGTGAACAGCTCATTCATTTAATCAAGCACCAAACATAAATCAAACACATGAGCAAATCCCAAAAAGACACAAAATGACAAAAACAGGAAATCAGGTTCATCAACAACAATGCTATTCACACAATATGCTGTAATCATTTGGCTGGAATCTAAGGGCATCTGTTACTACTTTACCTTTGATATTCATAAGATAGGTGGTATTGTGAACTACCCAGTATTATAGGACAATTTTGGTTTCAAAACTTGTCCTCCATTCAGTTTATACTTAAGCTAAAACTTGAAACTATCAAAAAATTCAGTTTCACGTTAAAAACTACCAAAAATTCAATACAAAGGTCAAACACTACCACATTTTCTTCCAGAAATGTACAGGATTTTTAAACTGAATATGAAACACCTGACATGATTATGTGGAAGAAAAATACTATGAATAAAATTAACCATTTCACACTCACCACCAATGGCAGAACACATAACAATTACAAAACTTCGCAGTGACAGCTTTAATTCTGCTGTGCTCCATTAATGAAGCCACAATACATAAACAAAATCTCATCATGTGATAATCAGCTTTATATATAGCTCAGATGCTTACGTAGTGGGTGACTTCAACACTATTAGATCCCCTACTGCAGGCCTGCACAACTCAGAAAGCTCAAAGGGCCAAATTGATCAACATAAACTCGCCGCGGGCCGCAAAAGTCTATTTCGTT
>JGI24022J15233_10000332_pt1 | contig 27620 bp, 23 predicted proteins | sample Ectturendosymbi2_FD_15233 | JGI IMG/M metagenome (IMG submission 15233)
TCATAGTACACCGAGCGTAAAGCATGTGAGTTTTCGTGTGACAAGGCAGTTTTGCATATGGAGTCGAACCGTGATGTATGTCTACTGTTTTCTGTTAATATATGTTACGCCCACAGTGTGTCAGAGTGTTAACTGTATTGTGAACGCGTGCTGAGCCATCTGCTAGTCATTACAAGTGTGGAGACATTACATTGACCAAGACATGGTGGGAAAAACTATTGTTGCATTATTTCATACACTAAGTCTATTACTACAACCTGAAAAAGAAAAGTGCAATATTTAAAATTGAAATTGTTATTCAAAGATTTGTGGGTTCTGTTTATTTTTGGTCACCCTGTGCCATAGGTCTCCAATCGCTTTTATTCGAGGCTACAAAAGCTATAACACAACAGTCCGAGGGTCGAATATCTTAACATGATTTGATTGTTTCGGGATATGTTACGTTTTATCAAATCAATAATTTTTTCTTAAATTAATAGTTTTTCACTAATCACCAAATGACTTCGCGGGCCGGATCTGGCCAGCGAGCCGTAGTTGGAAACCTCTGTACTATCTAATTGAAATTAAGGGGTTTCATGGTGGAAACAAGAGCTTAAGCTTGGGGGATTGATTGTGTGTTGGGGTCTGAAACGACCATGTTCCTAATGGCGGCAGGCTTCGTTCACTGACGGTGTTGCTCTCTAGTCTTGAGACTCATAGAAAAGCTAGGTGTCCAACTTGTAGTTAAAATCGGTTGCGATTTTTCTGTGGGAAATGAGTTGCGGTTTCGTGCCGATTCAGGGAATTTGAAAAAACTGTTCGGTCGCCGGTCGTCTGAGACCGCTGAGTCGGTTAAAAACGGTTCGGGTCGAAAAAGTTGCTTTAACATTGGTCCAAGCTTCCGTTGCAATCTGTCCCGCGTTTGCTAAAGCCGTAACCGCATTTTCATTGACTTCATTGCGATGGGCGAACCAAATTTGTGCCAAAGATTTTGAATTGCTTCAATTTGATTTTTATTGATAGGCAAGTTCGTGCTTTGTTGCAAATGATTTATTGTTCAGGCTTTATGCAAGCCACGTCAGAGCACTCGTATTTGAGAAAAAAGTTAAAAATTTATCGGAATCACTTCCTAGAAACAGGCATTTTTTACTTTCGTTTTATGTATAGAAATACATTGTGACTGCAGTGTGAAATAAAAATCTGCACTATGAAATAAAAACGTACCGCATGCATGGGCGTCGGAACGGGGGGGTCTTATCCCCTCTTGATTTTAAAAATTTTAGCAAAACAGTTTGTTTTCTTAGTTTCTCGTGAAAAAAATATGTTTCACTAGTTTTTCCCCCGTAGAAAAACTTTTGGAAAAATCCACTAGTGGTCTTACCTGGAAAAAATCTTTCCGACGCCCATGACCACACGGACATATTCTATTTTTTGCTGTCAGTACTAAACATTGCTGGAGCAAATGTAGCGAAGTGGGTTACTTTATGCTTTCATACAAATTTCATGTCAGACTCAAATTTTATTGCAGCTACTAACAATTTTTTGCATTCGATCTGTTTGCTATTCAGTGGTAAATTTAAGGTAGAGGCAAATGAAGAAATCGTCTTTGGTCCCCTGACTTAGGGGCCTTCTGAAACACTTCAAATAAAATTGCATCATTTAATCTCGAGGCACAGGTGCTATACAGGCCTAGGCAGTGGTGGATTAAAGTTGTATGAGGCCCTTGGCTGAAACTTAGAAAGGGGCTCTTTCTATATACATATATATCTTTTGTATTGTTCACATATTACACTTTTTACAAGCTTAGGGATTAGGATCCTCCTAAATGGTGGGGGCCCCGGCTGTAGCACAATCAGTCCCCTATTAATCCGCCACTGGGCTTAGGTTGTGTCTTGACAAAATGTGTTAAATGTGTTTTTTCCGCGTATATCTTGCATAAAACTTTGTTTGCTTTGCCCTGTTTATTATCTGTGGCTCTTAACGAAGTACGTCTTGCACTAGGCTTCATGTCAGTAGCTGAACACGTTTTGAAAATTCTCGCTCGCTGTTAAGTTTCTCACAGGTTGTTTCAAAAACTGTAAATAAACAATCAATCCGGTTCTTGTCATGGTTCGCTGAACACGTACGGCCAACTGTTTCTTCTCTGTAATGCTTCTGTTCGATTCTTCGACAAAACGTGAATTTCAGGCGGTTTCTGAATGAAGCTTGCATATATTTTTTGGAGTCTATTGTAATCAGGAAAAATGCGTGCACAGAATTGGTTGGTTAGCACTTTGGAGTTTCCTAGGTGTCCATTGTGCATATTCGTTAGAATGGGTATGGAACTTCAGGTGATATCTTTTGTGTGTATTCGAGTAGACATCCTCATCAGACAGCAACGGAAACCGAGTCAATGTCAAGTGGTTAGTAAGACTGACATCGGCAGACGTTACTTGTAACGTTGTCATTACGCCGTTCCAATTTTCTTTTTTTCTTTCAATTTCATTTTTTCCATTTCTTTCCATTTTTTTCCATTTTGTTTTTTTTTATGTAAGCCAATTTACTTCCCTTCCTCGCTGCGCTTGCCTCACATATGAAGAAATCCCAAGTTATATAACTTTTAGTATGGAGCATAAAATAGTGGAATGCACCGTCTTGCAATTTCTTAGGTAAAATCAGATCGCATAAATTTTCAAAGATAAAATCAAACACGTTTAGCAATTTAGTCAAACTCGATTTTATAAGGTTTCAAAAACACAAACTTATTTCGCTTTGAAAAATACATCTCTGATATCCAATATAAAAAGAGCAAAGATATTGCGTGCAGTTCAGATTTCTAAGACGTGGAAAACCTTTAGATTTCATTTGAGCAACAGTTTATCAACCACTCAACAGGGAAAAAAGACAAGAAAAAGCGTAAAAGTTTGAAATTAAAAAACTGGTCAAAAGTAACACGTTTATTCTCGAAAGCGCAATCCCAGACGGTGTATTGATTACGTTGAGGCGAAAGAATGTCTTTCAACAACTCAAACCATTCCTCTGAATCCCTTGATGTAGTCTGTAAGAGAGGTGGGTGACGCAACAATGCTTGTTTTTATGCAAGCAAGTACGGTCTGTTTGAAAGCTGACCTGTTCAGCGAAACTAAAGACCAAGGGATTGCTTGTTTCTTTCACAGGGTCAGTCGCGTTTGTCCGAGGTGTTCTCGACGAAGACGCTGCGAATCGATTGTTTTTTGCTAAATTGAAAATTTTCGTTATAACCAACGGCCACCTAAATCAACGATGACTTAGGGGTCGGCTGCTACCTTTTGCTAGCTGTGTGCCGACTTAAGGTTTCAAATGTCATTTAGTGCGCCTACAAAACACGTATTTTTATACAAGTCATAGTCAATATACTTCAGTGTAAATAATTTCAAAATTGATAGGTAAAACTTGGTGCTTATGCGTACTATTGGAAATTTCTTGGCGTGCCAAGAGTGGTCCGCGTGCCGTAGATTGCATATTCCTGAGCTAAATGACAAAACAATCATCAACGTAATATTTGACGGTTTGGTTTGATCCCAAGGTGAGCAGGATAATTTTCCAGAAGAAAATTTTACCTTTGGCTGTAAGGAAGTGTTTTATGTTTTTTCTGCTTTTGAACGTTCAAAACGTTTTCAAAATACCCAATTTTTAAAAACGACGGAAGAGCATCAAAGCAGAAGGTCAAAAATATCTGGTTAAATACAAAAACAAAAATATTCACCAAACTTTTGAACTAAGTAAAGATGTCCGTCTAAAATGAAAATACTGTTATTGTTTGCAACCTGTTGTTTTTCAATCAAAATATTATTTTTCTCTTTGTTCTAAGCATCGCGAGATAAATACTCAACTAAATATAAAGTTTTGTTAATTATGAACGTTTCAGTTCCTTGGTTTCGCGTTTTCTTCTCTATAGGTCCTTTTCACATTCTGAATTTAATTCACTTATCGTTTTTTCATTTATTTGCAATTTTGTTGGACGTTTCTTCCATTTAACTATAGCTTGACTTCAAAAGATAGATCTAACCCTTGTGCAGATACCGCAGGAAAAGCTCTTCATGTAGAAATAATATATCATTCCTCGTGCTTACAAACTTAACATTTTGCTTGCTGTTTCAACCTTTCGGTGGGCGTTATGCGTTGAATGTGCTATTCACCGCCAACGGAAGGTGCACGAAGAACAACACCCATATATACGTGGCACGAACAGGCAATAATAGAGAGATTGCGGCGCATGGTCAGCATTGTTGCTTGCTGCCACAGTGTGAAGCTTTGCGCACTTGCCTGTCGGGCTTTCCGATCGCAACATTACCATCAACATCACATGATGAAAGCTCTTTCTATTGATCATTAGAAAACAAGCTTTAAAATGTTCTGTATCAACATCATTGCAGATATTCACAGAAATTCAGTTCGGTTTCAAACGATAAAAATGCGTAGCTCTAACACAGTACACATTGGGACTCATAAATCGGACTATAGTGACATACGTTTTTCAACAAACAGGTTACTCCCTGATAGAAGCGCAATTTTCCTAACGGTGGTTAAATCATTCGCCTAGTTGAGAACAAATTAATTTCCTGCCGATTGTCTCGACGAAGACATTTTCAGCAATATTCAACAGGAGCTGTGCAAAGCATTTGCTAAGTACGTACTAACAAGCTAAGAATGCCAAAAGCGTTCCTGCATCATAACCAAAGCTCTGTATTTGTCATGATGATATTTTGACAAATACTTGTTAAAACAATAAGCTTATCACATAAAAGTGCAGGGTTTTTACTGTTTGAACTTGTTGACTGCAAAGACATTTCAAAAGACTGCAACTATTTTATCTGAATGCTGTGTTGAGTTGGCCGTAATGCAAGGTTGCTGAGTTGGTCGTAATGCAAGGTTTTAGTGCAGTTGATGGCGGCAGTAAAGCGAGTTTCTACTGTATTTCGAGAGAACATTGGAAAAATTTGAGAGAGGGCTTGGGTGTCTCAACACACTTCACAAACACCGTTTGTCACAGAAAAATTTACAGTAGTACTGCATCAAACGGAACACTGATTTTTGCAGCAGGCAAGTTTGTTTTCTGTGTACATGCTCCGGCAAATTTACCGAAACATATTTCATCTTTTTATCAGAATCAGTGTATTTTCCATAAACAGCTGAAAAATTTTTTATTCTGACTCTATGTACCTTGAGTGCATTTTTAGATACGAGACTATCTTTATTTCTAAAGCATTTGTAGTTGTGTTTGTGTTGGTAAAGTTGATCCTTTCCTAAATTATTCCCCAAAATAACCTAAAGTTCATTTACGCTGAAACTTCGCAAACTGAAATAGTTCTTTTAATGCTAAGGTAACTTTCTTGTAGCTGTCCACACACTGATGATGCAAGGAAAATTTTTCATTATCAAGAATAACGGTGATTTGTGACGTGACTAGAACCGGATAATTATCCTGTGTGAACTGACGTACAAGCATTTCCAATTCTGAAACGGAAACAAACCAAAAAAAACATTTGAAAAAAATTGAAGCAAAATTGTTTTTCACAGCTATCCGTCAAAAGGTGGCAAGCAGGTTTGAAAAATTACCGAAGCACACAGCAACTAGATCCAGTTTCTTTTATAACTCATTGTGCACGTTCTATTGTAACTTGAGATACCACGAGACATATTCATTGTGATTTAGTGCCATAACTTTCTTTCTATGCGGATACTTATGGAATCTTGTTAGCGAAATACAATACAAAAGCCACATGGATGTGTTTTTTTCTTGTTTTACCGATCTTCAACACTTTTTTTGCGAATGCATATATCTATGTGAAAACACCATCCAGCCAGTAGGATGACAAAGACTTTGAAGCAGTCATGCAGTCCTGCTCTGAGAGTGAAGTGCAGTTCCAGTGAATTCAATACCGCAGACTTTCTGAAAAGGTTTTCCTCACTAAATGTTCTGCATTTGCCAAAGAAGTCGCAGAAGCCAGATTGGAAATGTTATTGCATGTTCGTTCGTTTCGATCATATCGATCTTGAAGATTTTTACAAATCTTGAATCAAAACGAGACCTTTCGTTTTAACAACTGAATATACTGTTGAAACCAGGTATCCGAAATATACGAAAACCCAAAATATACGAAGCGACAAATGCACTAACTGTTTCAGAACAAACAAAAATTTGCAAGGACTTTGTCTCTATTTTTGATATTTTAGCGGACTTTTTCGAAATCCAAAATTAAGCAAAATTTCGTTACGTTTTTGCAATTTTAAAAGAAAAATATCCGACTTCCTAAATTTTGAGTAAAAATTTGCAACATTTCGTTCCAAACTGAAGATTCTTCGTACAAGCCCCAATCCCCACTGGATTTTTACTTTGCAGAATTTGTTGTTTTACAGAAGTTGAGCTTATACTCTACGAGAATCAACTCCATACCTTATGTTGCATGGTTTAATTAATTTCTATGAGTGGTTTAATTAATTTCTATGAAAGAGCAGACATTTCAGAATGGTCGTTCCTACTTTCATCATCATGTAACCAGGAATTACTATTAAAGCTAAATATTGTTGTTTAATAAACTGAATTCAATCCCCCAGAAAAATCACAAAATTTTGGGAATTTTTAATTGGAATGAAAAATTAAAACCGAAAATAGGTATCAGTTTTGTTTTATAAAACCCTGACAGTCAAAATACGTCAATTTTTAAAGAAAATACCTTCTTGTTTCTGAATTTTGATGAAATTCTGAAACTTGTTTCTGAATTTGTTTTTCTACGTTTTTTAGAACCACTTGCATAAGCTCTACACTTGTAAGGGTGACGATCCCCTTTCTTCTGTCCATGGTAATTTATTAATAAGCTCAATAAAGCTGCCATATTTCCATCGCAAAAAGGGAGAACACTTTACGACTGTCACTTACTTGAGTGTATTATACTATTATCTACACTTAATAAGTCAAATGTCAATTAGGCCTATTCAAGGGCGTACGGAAAGGGTTGGGTTTTGGGGTTAAAACCCCCCTTAAGCTCGATATTTTACAAAAACTTTATTATAAGGGGCGTGCATAGGCTTGATTTTTTACAAAAATAAGAGGAGTGCGTGTAGAAGAATATGCCTATTATATCAACAAACTTCGCCAAAACGTTGGTTTGAAAACATGAATATGACGTCAAATTGTGACGTCACAAACATCTCACACAAATACAAATGACCACCATATGCCACTGAATGAGCCCCCCCCATGAAAATTTTCTGCGTACGCCACTGGTCCTATTGATAAGTTTTAAGGATTGACGCAAGATATATAATGTGGACGATGTTTCAGTCAAAACACACAAAACAAAACCTTTATGTACTTTTCCTATTTAGCCCATGAATATTTTGCAATTTGTTCTTTGAAAAAGTGATATTTCAGACGTATTTGTTTAATTTTATCATTATTGATTAGCTATAATTACTAGAAATTACTACACTAAGCTATGTACAATACGCTGATCACCGTATTACAATTCATCAGCAAAGCTATTACAGTATAATGGAGTGAGGAGTCCGCACTCTAATGCCAAAGTCATTGAGATACTGAAAAAATATTTACCACTGTTGTATAACGATTAATGTTAAAGCATTCCCGCCTTAGCCTACAATTAACTCAACCAAAATATAGATTGATTAGACACCTTGCAGGCCCTCCCATAAACTAAGCAACGCCACCAGAACGTATCTTGTTGCAGTTGCGTAGGGACGGCTTATCCTATAGTATGTAAATACAATGTATCATAGCCGGTGACGTATCTGACAGAGGCGGAGGGTCGAATTCCTCCCTCTTGGCAAGCTAAATGTGAAAACCGAGCCCCCACTAAACTTATATTTCGGTTTTAATATTGTTTTGGTTTTCAGTAGGTTGTTGGTTTTTTATTTTTCGGATTATTGTCCGGTAATATAGGGTTTTAGTATAACCATCCACGTTCAGATTCACCATCATATCTCAAGTTGTTTTCTGAGTGNTGGCCACAGGGCCCCTTTAGCCAAGTTTCCACCCTGGCTCAAACCTCTGGTTACGCTACTGATTATAACTATGTCAAATAATAAATGTAAAAAGGAGGACATTGACATTTTTAAATGTCCTCGGAGAATATTTCATTTCTCATGAAAAAAGTGGACATGCAAGTCAAAAAGAGGACGTATGGTAGCCCTACTTTGCGATGTTACTCATACGCGACCTGTGGATTTCTGAGTAAAGCAGGCGCAAAATCTACCAGACTCGAGTAGAGACGCAACCTAATGCGTTCCACGTGGCTTGGCCTTGCGTTAACTAGATTCAGGTACATGACCGACTTTCGGAAAACCAATAAGTGTTGGTTTCGTCATAATATCGAATAATATTTCAGTGAAATGCTGCCTTCTGCCCGACCGATAATAATTAATAACGCCTACAAGCAAACTTTCCTCGCTAAAACGGATTAAGTGGTACGCACATGTCGCACATATGGCTAAACATAATAACATGGTGGGAGGCTCTTTTGGTGGGGTCCCTGGGCCTCTTGAGCCCCCTGTAAATCCGGCGCTGTAGCTTCGTATTAGTCCCTTTATGCGAAGCCTGGAGCTGCACGCAGGAAATCTGGGTAAAAATGCACATCTTTCAGTCAGGTTATTTTAAAAACTAGTGTGGGAAAGTGTTTCCAGCGTTCTTGGCCCACTGCACTCTGCTGAGCATAAAGACTAAAACGTTTATAACAAAGTGAACCTTTTTGTGCTCATCTAATTTTCTTAGGTTTACTCTTTGGCACTGAACGTCTTGATAAGCCTTAATAAGTCAGGTTATCAACCCATGATTTTGACGGACCTCGACTTTCAAAGCGGGTATTTTTTCGACATGGCTCCCACCAAAAACACATTCTTTTCGAGAAACTTTCTAAGGAAAAGATCTTACGTACAATCAACCCAAGCAAGTTGAGATCTGTCAATTTCTGACAAACCTCATGGCGTTACGCAATAACGCAACACTTTTTGCTTTGTGTTTGTGTACAGCTTGTGTTTTGTAAAATTAAATTGAAAACACATTCAAGCAAAATATACACAATACACGTTTCAGGTATCACAAGGATGATTTGAAACGATGGCTGCAGAATTAACAGGATTGAAATTCAAAGCAGATTTTGACAAACGAAATAAAATTTTGTCATAATTGAAACAAAGGACTTCGTGCATTTTTTCCAAAACAGGTTCTTAGTCATACACCTGCGCAGAATCTGACGCTTGCCTCTCCCTGGAGAAGCCGATACCAGTCAAATTCAATCAAGCACATACGTCTTAGAATATTAACGCTGTGTCAATAGTTTACCTTTCCTTCTATAGATGGCATGTTAGGGAGTCGACTTCGTGCTCCACTACTTATCAGGGGCATGAGCATTAAGGGATTTCTGCACATTTTTCAATATTTTTTTTTTCATTATAAAGCAAATCATCTTCAGAATTCTGCTGAGTGCCTGACTTAGTGGATAAAACAACCTTATTTTCACCTCAAACTTATTGTATCTATATAGCAGTTATTGCCAGTGCTGTGTCCTTCACTTATTGTTTAATTCAAAACATATCCGTGACAACTAAGTGATCCGTCTGTTTGCAGTTCCAAAAGCATATTCCTCGAGCAATTGGTTGGGCTCGGAAGTAAAGGATATAATGTCTTTCAAACCGATGTGACGAGAATATGTTTGGAATATAGTAATAACTTTGGAAAAGTCAAGAGATAGCTATCGTTTCTAAAAGCATAGAAGAAATTTATCTCTCACTCAACATTTTCCTGAATAGATTACCCCGCACTAGCTGCAGCAGTTAACGTTGCAAAATTAAACCCACAATTTTTTCAACACACACTTGCTTCACAGAAAACCATGCATATTTGAACCACAAATATTGGCGAAATATCGAAATGCTTGTAATAAAATTACAGTGAGTGTAAGTAGGTTTTATTATTTCAATATTTTTAGAAATTGCGCGAAAGATCATTTCAAGTACTCAAACATGATATACAGTAGGAGGAAGGCCTACACTAAACCCCCCACTGTAAAATTTGATCAGCCTCCTAACTTGTTTCAAATAAACAAAACAATGTGAAATAGAAAAAGTCGGCAATCATGAATTTGTGCACATATTTTTCCAATCCGAAAAGGTAGTATATGTTCAGATTGGGATGCAATCGTACTGAACGGCTGCTCCTCATTCCACGCGAAGTCGATGCAAGTTGGGCATCTTCACTTTGAAGATTATGTTTTCACAACGAGCGCCTCGTGCAGTATATACCAACTGTGCATTTTTACCTGAGCTGTTGTTTGAAAAGAATTAGCTTNCGCATGCCTGCGCGTAAATCTATAACAGTTTGAATACAGCAAAATTTTATTAGGTTTTCAGAAAAAATGCATATATCCAGTGTACCCTCTGAGGCGCGCAACTGCTAAATTGCGCAGCACCACCAGACCATTTGTGCAGTGAAGTCTTATTCTCGGTCACTTGAAACATTCGAAACTTACTGTAGTATCGTATACATATCGCATAGCCTTTCATCGCTTGAAACGTGTCATTGGTTGTGCGTCTGCATGGTTTCCTAATTGTATGCGCAATAAAACAACAATATGCTCAGCGTAAAATTTTCTTAGAGGGAACACTGCATATATCAGTAAAAAGGTTTTCAAAAAAATGCTTCAGGTTGTGTCGCGACAAGACATGACATGATAAGGGGGATAGTCGATTCGTTGCAATGGTACTGCCGTTGTGTATTGCGCTACACGCAAAGCACAATCAGAAGTGCCATTGGACACTTAAAATCTCGACCTGTCACCTACAACCTACAGAGAACTATTATTCGTCAGAAATTAATGGGCCACACCTCAAACAAATTTTACATGAAAGCTAAGGTAATTGAACAAAGTAATTTGTTCTAGCAGAGGTGAATGTTAACAATTGTTTTTCTTTCCACGATGGCCTTTCACTCATTCCCACCAAATATAAGTGGGTGGCATGAAAAAAATTTTACATGCACACATGAAATAACCTTTTGGCGTTTTCCGTGACCTTGTAGTACGTGAAATTTCAAATTTTTGTGCTTTGCAAGCATTGATATGGCAGATAAAGCCCACAGATCCACAAAACAGCAGTCAGCTTATACCTTCATTTGAAGTAAAAGGTTAGAAAATGCACTACTGGCTCTATTCATCAATTTGTGTGGCACGTGTTCCAGGTTCATTGTTGTTCACCGCTTGCTACTTTGCTAAACTATGTCATTTAGCTGAAGAATTTAAAATGTTACAAACATTTTTGAAACTCCGCAACTCTTACCCATTATTTGCTTGATAGTATTTCCAATATAAAACAGAACCAGGCAAAACTTTGACTGCATGTGTGTAAAAAACTTTCAAGTCTTGCTGCAACTCAGCAGGTATATAACATGTAATAGTACTCAATCAACACGTGTAAGTACAACTCATTGCACAAATTTCGAAATGGAGCCTGTGGCAAAAGATTTTTGTTGGTCTGATTCGTACAAAAGGTTAGCTTGAAAAGAGGTCACAGAATGACAAATCTTCATCAAGTAATCATGAATGCTTCCACAAAATAAACTTTCATTTGCAGACATAACCACGCACGAATGGCAAACACATTTCCTTTTCAAAATTATCACAAAGCTAAGCTGATGTATAGTTAACACCCCTCTGTATTTTCGGAGTAGACATATGGCAATCTTTAATATTTATAGATATAAGCAATATTTTCAAAATGTTTTAGACTCGAGCGATCTCAGAAACCTATTTAGTCATTTAGTTGACTACCTCTTAAGCCATTGAAAAAATATCCGTTATTGAAAATACCAGCAAAGCAAATGCAAGCAAGTGCTAACTGTTTTATTGGAAATTCTCTTGTTATCTACCTCAGTTTTAACGCAAAAATGTTGAAGCATTTCTAAAGAAAAATAAACCTCAACAAACGACTTTTACGTGCTCGTGGCTTGCTTTCATCATGGCACAACAAAAATATTCTATTGCCGGAATAAGATCGACAGAAAATATTTCTGTCCTGTGTGCAGTTGTAGATAATAAAGCGTAGGTCATAATACTACACAATAGCGGCGCAATAAGAACAAATATCTAGCCAGATAAAACTGACTGATTGTCCGCTTTCAATGCTGTATAATGTCCAGTGAAGAGGAAAGTTTGCAAAAGGCTGGTCAGCACCTGACCGCTGTCACTTGAGGGCTATCTGTGATGTGGTGTCACGCTTTTTGCGCAGTGCAATGACACTGTTGAACACAGACACGCAAATTAGGAGCAAACAAGACATCCAACCGAGATAAAAGGAGTACTGAAAACGAGCCACAGCCTCCTTTTCAATAGCAGTAAGTTTTGGATGATTTGGTGGTGCGCTCCTTCTGGATTTTCCAACAGATGTTATACCGTGCTGGAGCAGATCAAAGAAAACCATTGGTTTGTTTCCAGTGGCAGGCGTCATTATGGCAGTGAAGACAATCATACCCGTCAACAGGCAAAGTCCTGAAAGCACAAAGTTTTATTTTAGTAAAAGTTTAAAAGTGTTACTATCAGTTCCTATATTGTCGCATAGGGCTTCCAGTCATATTTATTTAAATATAATTTTGAAAAACTATTCAGTTCACTGACTCAGCTATTCTTTTAATTGGCACGGTTATACGTCTTACTTGTTTAGACAAGATAAATCTGAAACTGGGATAACTGCGGTCTCCCTACGGCCATAGGATAAAAAAAACCTTACCAGCGAAAGCTATTATAATCGTTCCTGCCAAAAATTTGCTCCGTCCAACGCTTCCGTGCGGATCGAGATGAGATCCTATACAACACAAGATGGCGCCAGCAGCTTCAGCCAGAAGAGAAACGATTAAGAGGCCGGCAATGGCGTGCAGCAATTTCGACTCTTTTCCGTCTGCAATGAGTTGGCGGAAATGTTCATTACCACGGTTATTAAGCACTTCACAACGGCAAACCGGTGACTGTGAAGCATTTTAATGATCCCTATTGCACAAAGGATAAACAACCAGCAGCCATCAAGACCGAAATAAACGCCATAGTAGCAACCGTGCTTGTTATGGTCTGAGTATAGGTTTCCGGAGTGAAGTGTCATTGTTCTGATTAGCTGAAGATGACTTTAATCTGCGGATGTTAATGCGCAGATTCAAATACATTTTGAAATGCAGTACATCCCGACGCGTTTGAGCAAATGACCGGTACCCACAGCCATTTACTAGATTCTCCAGCCCAACCTTAATAAATAAGAGTCGGAACTCCTCAAATTAAAATCATTATCTCATTATGTTCCGAACATGGGCAAAGGAGCTCGAGAAACAAACTAACTATAGAAAACGTCAGGGCTTCAAACAAACTGGGATTTTTAAACAATAGCAACATTCGCCTGAGCTCTACAAACATTGAAAACTTTGCTACAGACAAGCCAAGGTACGTGTCAGTTGAATAAATTTGCACCAAGTTGAAGAGAATGTAGTATGCAATGTTCACAATCGGTAGAAACGCATTTTTCTCGTTATGAGTTCATGTGCAACATGATAGAAATTTTTGGATCGAAAAAGGGCGCGTTGTGCCAAAATTTTTGATTGTGCTAATCTGTAAACCTTAGTCGCTCTTACTTTGAAAAAGAGAATTTCGAATGGCTTCTTCATCAAAATATAACTTGACTTTGATCTTGCAAGATACTTTTTGACCAAGGATTTCATGTTAACTACAGTGCAAACAACATAATTTACCATTAATTGTTTATCAATATCAAATGGAAAATCGCAATTTACCACACCCCAGTTGAGCGTAAGATAGGAACAGTGTAATAGTGTAAGAGCGCAATGAATAAAATTTCTATGTTTTTTACCTGTAACATGTAATAAACGACAAAAAGCGTATCAAAGCGATTTAAAACCCTACATTTAAATAGGAATTCAACCGTGGTAAAATGTCAGTTGATTGATCACATTTAAACCGATTCTTTGAAACGCAACTTGTTACCCCATACAGTAATGTATCAACTTTGCACAAAAAGCGTCTTATTACTTTTCGATTAAAAAAAGTTTGAAACCACATCATCCATTTTATGAAAACAAGTTTTTCTTTACTTCTTCCTGCAAATGCAATCATGCAATTTATAGCAAAATGATAAGCATAGGAGTAATGGTGTAATACCGCATATCACCTGGGATTTGCAAGCATAAACTTTCGCAAACAACTTTTCTCAGTAATTTTGGATTGAGTAAAGCTATGTTGTGACAAGGCATCATCTATCGCAGCTTGATAACGTTCTACCGTGGCATGACGTCTCGTCGCCACCACACCTATTGTTGAGTCACACCACGCGGGAAGGTTGCGATAACAGGTTCTATTGTAGTTGCCAGAAAGCAGGAGTCATGAATCAAACATTTTCCCAAAGAGATCAGTGTATCATAATGAGAACCAAACATGTTCAGTTTCTTGTTCTATCTGTCAGAACAAATCAATTTATGTTCTTTCAGTGTGTTCTTCTCACTTTCGAGATGGCAAATTTATTAGGAAAAATAAATATTTTTCTTAAAACAAAAAGTAATTGCTTTCCCNAGAAGAAAGGAGAANTGCCCATAAAATTTTCGTGTTACGACCTTTTCTTGTAAAACGTACGTAAGTCATAGACACAGGATGTTTCAAATTTACTTGATATATCTCTGTTGTCAAGTCTGAAACTTTGATGCGTGCTGTCGCTGTGGACGTCATCTGGGATAGATCGGAGGTTTTTGGGCTACTTCATTAAATGTTGGTGCTCTCTATTGTTGCGGAGCGATCATGAGTGAAATATTTATGTTATTTTTCTTACATACTGTACAAGCATGACTTGTTCGTCAATAGTAGTGATCGTCTTTTCAAGTTTGAGGGAATTTTGGGCAAACCCTGAGGAAAATTCTTTTCCTTTTTTCATCCTTTTAATTTTGTTACTTTGAAAGGAGCTTGCAATGTATTTTTGAATGCGGCCTTTACGTTTGATGCTGACTGCCGACCCCAACAACGTTATTGGTCCAAGATGATAAATTATTAACATTTAGTTGTGATTAGTCCCGAGCCTATATTCTGCAGATACAACCCAAAGAAGACCATATCTTTGCTAGGAGCTTAGAGAAATTATGCAAAAGTTATCTTTCATAAGAAGCATCTTGTTAACACAGGTAGAAATCATTAAATGTAAAATCATCTTATGATATTACGTTTTTTGTAGTGAGTTTTCCACAGCATTTGAAACACACTTGATATTTCTACTTTTCTTTCTTTTAGCTGTAATAAAATCTAAAAGATTTTTGCAGTTTTTAAGCAAACCTAAAAGACACTAGTTATGAAATTCGTGGAAATTCTTAAATCTTTGATAACTTCGCAACGATCCTAAACTTTCCATGACGTACTGAAATAGAAAATCTGGTGGATAGTATCGTCAGGCGAATTTCTAGCGGCCGGCGTGTTCGACGACGTCATGATACTCCTATAACATCGGTAACGCCACCAAACGCAGGCTTCTTGCGTTGCATCCGATATTTGAATTTTTCCCTGACACGAATTCACGTTTCGCAAAAAGCTACGGTTGAATAATACAATTGTTATTTTACAAACGTTCAAATTAGTAGGTCAAGCGACAGGTATTAAGGCATTAAGCAGGGCCTTCCGACTATCAGTTTAGACTCACGTTGCAGTGTCGCCGAAAAGCTACTGGATTCGATCTCGTATCTGAAAAGACCCGATGAGAAGCAGGTTATAGGCGATTTGAAGAATCGCAAGGGGGGGTCGAATCTCTTGACGGCCTCTGCCTCATCAAAAACCTTGGCAGTCAAGTTCCGTAGCACTCGCATGTACCCAGTTACGTCGAAGCAACCCTGAAAAACACAAGATAAGTTTCCCGTTGTTGTTTATTTAGATACAGAAATCGCGCTTTTTTGCTTTGATAGGTTTCAAAGCAATTTTTCTCAAAGTTTTAAAATACATAACGTGATAGGAATAAAATGTTGAAGTGATATGAAACAAAATAATTCCAATCAGTTTGATAAAGAGGTTTTTGAAAACAATTTTCCTTTCTGATATGGAAAACAACTCTTCCCTCAAAAACAACATCTTCGCATCATTGCTATCAATGTTGGTCGCAATCAGCAACTTTACATTTTTGTAGCAATCAAACGATTTTAAGGACACGATACAGCAAAAGATTGGCATATATTGCAGTTTATGCCGGGAAATATGGAACAGTATTGCGACTAATACAGTTGCAAGTCAAAAATGTTTGCATTTATTCTATTTCAAGAGTTTGGTTTTTTACTCAGGTCTTTGCTCTAACCCTTCAGCATGTCACTCGTTGCTTGGAGATTTCAGGGCTGCAAAAATGTACAGTTGTGCACACTTACTTGAAATTGATTTCCGATTAAAATTTGCTAATTGATTCCACTGGGTCACTACTGCGGAGACTAGTCATTTAAATAACGATATTTGCAAGCACGATTCTTCGCAAACTTGTAAAAGTGAAATTCACTTGGATGATTCCTCAAATTTTTGCAAGAAATCTAGGGATTTTAAATGTTCCATTTATAGTCATTTTTTAAAGCCATTTTTTTCAAAATTACAATGCTATCAAATCCAGTGACGACCGTTAGTTCCATAAACATTTGGACAACTTCATGTCACTTTATTCTTCTACTACCTCATCAAGATTGGTTCTGCACTTGAACAACTTTTTGTTAAGAAAATTGCAGGAACATCTGAACTTATTTATGAAACAATATTTGTTAAAAATTCTTTATGCAAACCTTATGAAGCTAAATGCATTGACCTCGTTTATTATGGTCGACAGGCATTTAAAAAAAAACAGTTTTTGATTTTTTTTAAACATTTTCTTAAAAAAGGTGCATACAAAAAATTCTAGGAAAGGCGGTGACTACGAAACAAGTTCTTATAAAACGCAAGTTTTGCATTTGTAAAACATTAAAAAATACACGAACAGTAGTTTTTGTTGTGAAAAACTTCATTCAGATGTTGCATTTGCACCTTGAATTCCCTAACGTCTGATCTTTGATAATTGTTGTACAGTATAATGTGTGCGCATGAGATAAAAACAACTCAAACTTTTTTGATTCAAATATCAACTCAAACCTTTTTAAATTTCACGAATGTGTCTCAACCTGTAAGTCTACGCAACTAAATCTTACCTCCATCCAAAAGTTTGTTGCCAATGAGATCACAGTAAAGACGACTGATATGGACACCAAAACCAAAATGGTGATTTTCCCCTCTGATATCATGACGAAATGTGGTGAATATGATCAAACTACTCGCAACACGTTACTCAAAGCAGTTATTTTTTGTCTCTAAATTGTCCTGCAACAACCAGCCTTTGTAAATATGGCTTTCCACTGATAACGTGTTGCGTACCAAAATTAAGTTATATCATATTTTAACTACCATTTTTAGTGTCGGTCTCTGCATGTTAGGGTCAGAAGCGGGTAAAATTAAATACGTTCTATTTTTTTCAATCTTAAAAGAAAAAATCTGCGTTTAAAATGTGTTCATAACAACGCTCTCTTTGAAAAGATTCATCGCTACAATAAAATGCATTTTGCCATAACAACTCGTCAGCTTTCAATCACAACGGAAAAGTCCTTGTACTTTGTAACAGTGCTCGGCGGTTACAAACGAAGTGAAATTTCGTGATGCCCGATTGGATGGCTGGAGCGTAAAATTACATTTCACCGCTTCTCCCAAGGAAGGTTTCTAAGCATCATTCTCAAAAGCAGTCATATTGAAACGGCTGTTGTCTAACTTGAGCTTCAAATTATATAGTTTGCTGACGACGTGCCCCCAGGATATTTCCGGATAATAAATCAAGTTAATAAAGAAAAAATGTTCGAAACGTAAACTTCCACAGTGGAAAATAGTTGCGGCAGAGTGATCGCAGAACGATCGCATTAAGCGTGGAGAAACTCGCTGCCATAATTTACTTGGCTTGAGTTGCACAAGGTGTGCTCCAGCCGACGTTAAACAAGAATGGAAAAATTTGAAATTAATTTTCGCTTTCCAAGTCACAATTAAACGGTGCGGATTTCCTTGTGTCTAGCACATTCAGCCACTATTATGCTTTTCTGGTCCGCTGATAGCCCGAAGAAAGTTTACGCTTTTGCAAATCGCATCCGGCAAAAAGCCATGTTGAAAACAATTAGAATTTGTGCTTTGCTGAAATTACGCTCTTTGATGAAAGAAGTTCTCAGCAAAAGCTTGTTTCTCCTAAAATCAAAAGTGATTTTTGCGTTTGCTTGCATCTATCGTCAAAACCGTCCTTGCTGCGCACATATGAGTCTTGCAACAAAAACGTGTCTCAATATACAGTATATTAGTTGAAAAATAATTTAAGGACTTATGAGATCTTAACGGCATTTACAAACAAGTGCACAAATCAATTTGATGAAACACACAAAAACATAAATCGTGCGACCAACCAAAATGTTGTTTGAAAGGACTTGAACTGCAAACAAATGTCACCCTCACGTTCACTTTAATTTTCAACTTCCATCAACAAGTTCAAGATAAGCACAAGTAATTTGGTTGCAGCAAACCTCATTAGCGTTTTCTGTAAAAAACAAAATCTCGGCGAGTTTAACAGCCCTAAACGTGGTGTGAATTGTATCGGTGAGCACAGCAACAAAATCCCAATGGCCAGATTTGCTGCAAGTTGTTGTGATCGACAAGAATAATATCAGCAATAGATCTTTCCACGAGAATAAAAAGAAATGGTTGAAAAGCTTCTCATGAAGTTTGGTTATGTGCGAAGTAGGGATGCAGCAACACCTAAGCAGCAATATGACCTGCTTGAGCAGTCTTAATAATTCCTCCCGTGCGATGCCTGCGGCGTATTCTACTATCAGAGTTATTTGCTTTTGAAAAAACGATGGAGCCATCTCTATTTTTAGCAAAGTTTTCGTTTGAATTATTAGTGTCAACTTCTAGATGTGTTGGAGAAATATAACCTGGAAAACGTTTAAAGGTGTTTGTATCTTTGAAGTTATTTTAACCAAAAAACAATCTTAATTCGAACTGGATTGTTTGGCGCAAGCACTTGATAGTTTTAGGTTTTCGTTAAGCTTTCGAGGAATCAGCCCGCAGGGTTCTGCTTTCTACTTTTTGTAATGATTTTAACTTTCACATACTGCATCTGTATTCAAGTAGCTAGTTTCCAGAAAAAAAATTTTCAGCTGGATTTGCTTGTTCGTCACCTACTTGATAGTTTTATTGGAGTTAAGGTCAACACGCCACCAAACTGCACCAAAAACCGTCTGTTGATCTGGTTGTTTCGTCGAGAAACCATTGAAAACATAAATGCGTGCATTACATTGGGCTTTGCGGCGGTTGTTGTCACAAGTCGATGTGGTGGAATGACAAATTTTCAGAAATGTCCACATCTCCATAAGCTACATGCTGCTGCATGCACTCAGATGCATTATTTTATAAAACAACAAATTGAAAGAACTGCTGTGTAGACTTCTAGTATGTTGAAACCATTTTTTATTTATGCTCCATAGACATATTTTTCTGCTTCTTTCTAAAATTCGAACAGTTGCTTTAAAAATGTTTGCATTATTTGACATGTTTTCCCTTGGAAAAGTTCAAGGAAATGAACAACGAAAGGGAATCCACATTTTATCAAGATTCACATCACACGATTGAGCCACAAGTCAGTATTGCCCAAACAATGTTATTACTAAAATTCCGAAACATTAAAATTCAAAATTGCTGAAAAGAGGCGATCAAAGAGACAACAACATGCTGCGGGCGTTTAATCTTGTACTTAAATTTCTATTTCTGGTTTAATCACTGGCATTATCGGAAGTGCAAGTTAGACAGATTTAAACAGAATCTAGCGCAATAAAACGCGGCTAAAACTTGGTTTATCAAGCAATAACAGTATATTATTGGTAAGTGCTCGTTATGCTTGCATTAAATCGCTCTGAAAAAGAAAATTGACTTAATGCATGTCGACGAAGGTAGCAAGTACTTGACTAATAAGAACAGAATTGGAGAGTATGCGTGCCTCCAAGTACTATTGGTGTGTAATTTGTTTGCTCTATATGATTTTTTAAATAATTAATACTCTCTTTCTATCCGCTGTTCCATCCAAGCACCATAGGTCTAAGTTTAAATACGAACCATGAAGCTGTAATTGGTATTTGAGATCTTGCCACAACTACAATGGTGGAGAATACTTTTCCACACACTACCATACATGTCCGAATGCAATGAACAATAGTACTGGATATTTGAAAACGCGACCACAACGAATAACACAAATATTTTTTATGTTTAGGAAAGTCGACATTTTTTATCATGAGTGCAACGTGAAATACTGATAGCTTTTCTGTGGTGAGTGGATTACTAAATCAATTTTTCAAACCAGATTTTTTATTAAATGTTTAACCTTTTTTGAGTTTTGTGCCATTTCATATTTATCTAGTGAAAATCTGCAACATTTCACACATTTTTGATTGCTTGTAGAAATTTATGTGTGAAATTACTTTCGTCACCAATAAAAACTACAGCTTCTAAGGAATATCGACGCGCCTGTTATGTGCAGTAATTATTTCCTTAGACCACATAAAACTTCACAAGTAAATTATAAAACTGTGAAAGCTAAAACTTTAGCATCATCATGAGCTTATCGTTTTTGACTATTTTCATTGTGATGATTAAAAACAAAATAAATCTCAAAAGATTGATTAACTGATGACTAATGTATAAGCAGTCTCAAATATGAACATATTGACTGATATATACTGTACAATAAGAAACAGTCTGCATCAAGTGCACATCACAGCAACATCTTATGTGTGCCCACTGTCCAGTAGCGTTGCCGGGATGGGCAACCGGGGCAATGCCTCCATCCCACTTCCAAAAAGTTACACCAAAAAATTTTCAGGTAAAACCTTTGATGTATAAGCCAAACAGATGCTTCAGTGCAATCAAGGAAACTGCTTGAGGAACTTATCCTATGCTTGAGCTTACAGTCGAACCTGATCAAAGTAGGACGGTTTCCGATTGTCCATGATTAATCAAACGTTGTGTACATACTATAGTGTAAGCGTACAGACTATTCATAACATGCTGACCTTCACCTGAGTTTTAAGCTCTGTGTGGAAGTTAGTAATTATGAAATACAAACTTGTATCTAACCGCTTGTAATGACTAACCGCAAGTAAGAGAAAGGAGTAACGCTTTCTGCAGCTGTTTCTGGCGCACCTGCAGCTTCCTGCATACCACCTATTTGTGATATAAGTTTCATTTCAAGATCATCGCGAAAATTCCTTTGTGATAAAATCCAATATCCAGGGGTGTTACAAATATAGCTTATCCTTGTTTGCAGTGTCAGCCGTAGCCTTAAAACGAATATCGTGCATTTTGCTTTTGTACAGTTCTAAAACTAAATGCGTGGACATCGTGGTGATATAAATTTACATGTTTTGAAGCTCAAATTTTGGCTAAGAAGCGCTTCAGTTTCGAAGTCTTTTTTAATAAGCCACAGGCACTGTTTAGCAGCAATACTATTCATTATGGATATTTATTTGTCATGACATGCACTGTGACGGTTCACTCACAATTATGTGGAACTTTAACGTTTCCACAATGATTACCCATTGCCTCGCCGGCGTCCGGCGAGCAAAAATCAGTCTTGTCAAGTAATCAGGGTCAAACCCAGGCGCTCAACCAGGGTGGCATTTGGGGCATTTGCATCCCGAAAATTTGAAAACATTGCATAGCAATTTTGACATTCGCAGAAACTTTCAAAGCATAAAGATGAAATTTCATATTCTAATCATTTTTTATAAAAGTCTTGTTTGAATTTTTCTTTCTCCTTCTGGTTACTTATCTCCTTACAAGATTTATCTTGAGACAGGCCATCTGATCGAAAATTTTGTAAATGATTGGTATTTAACCAAATATGCTGGGATTGTCAAAACTTGGGAGATAGTTTAAAACGTTAGTATTTCTAAGGCATTTTAATTATTTTGTTCGTGTACCACTTTTTTATGAAACAGGCCTCAATTTGGACTCATGAAACTTTATAAAATTAGGGTACGTTTGAACCGTGAAAACTGCTGTAACTTCCAAAGTGATATGAGATATATTGACATGTTGGCGAAACGTTTGTGGCCACGTCAAACCGCTTGTTCTTTAACGACAGTGGTTTTGAACCTGGAGTCGAGACCCCCGTGGCGTTCGTTTGCATTTTTTCTAGGGGTCACGAGAGCTTCTGATAAAAATATTCATAATTACTTCTGTACTTTATATTTCGTAGAGGAACCACTTTTTGTCGTCGCCGAAATAATAGGATCACCCGGCAAAAATGATAGCCTACTTTTTCATTCAAATATTTTTTGAGTGTGATTATGACCATTACAAAGTTTTGAGCGTAATTACGACCATTACAGTTGCGTTTGACAATGCACGAACGACTTTGTGACGTAAGAATATGCTGTGTTTGTAAATTAGATATCTGATTGCGGTAGCTCACTTCACTTGGGAGTTATTCTGGTTTTCAAAGAATTGTGCTGTGGAGTAATTCGTGCACGGCACGGCGTGCGTCTCTCTCACTCATGCTGCCATGTTCATGAATTTTAATAAATGAGTATTTGTTCAACATAGTGATATCCTAAGTTATTTTTTTTCTCATGATTTTCTTTTGTGCAAGNACAACTGCATTTCATATGCCTAACTGGAAATTTTCGGAAGGGGTCGTTAGGTTAAATTGGGTTGCAAAATGGGTCGCTGCATGCAAAAGGTTGAAAACCACTGTGCAATGACCTTTTGATTATTTTTATTAGAAGCAAAACGGATCACCATTGTTAACGCAGTACACTTTTTTGAAGAAACGTTGTTTAGTTGCAAGTTCGGCTCGAAACCTGATAGTTTTTTATTATATTTAGCGTGAGGACTGTTTCACGTTTTCGTGTCTTCCTGGGCTGGTACCAGTACCACGGCTGGAGAAAAAGGTTGAATAAAGTATCATGTGAGTGCTAGTCAAGTGTTGAATACACCTACCTACCAGACCACTTTGGCTCCAAAGCAGGCTTTGCCAGACCTTAACGTTTGCAGCCAGTGCGAGCCCTGAAAGCTCATAGCTTAAATGTGCTTCTAAAAACTACCAAACAACTCGTGAATGCCAGAAAAACGTTTTGCCCCTAACACACCTGATCCGTTATGCGCCAAAGACGCAAGACACCTGGTCCGTTTTGCCCGAAATGGTAGCATTCAAATATCCCCTCACCCTTGTCATAAGTAACCCTCATGTTTGTGATGGTCATTTGTGATAGAAATTCAAACACATGGTAGAAGAATAGGGATAGAACAAATTTGCAAAAACAAGACGAAAAGTTAGGCAGGTTTACTACTGCAGTAGCCTGTACATTTGACATAATAAAGCCATGACTGCACTACTTGAGCACGGAACCAGGTGTTTGTATTACAATAGGCTACTACTTTTACTCTGTCCTGATCGTTCGGTCTGCATCTTGATTGAAACTGAAAAGTTCTCATTTTCGAAAATGTTGCGAAAAGAACTTTATCTGTGACCATTTGCGAAAAAGTTGTACCATAAGCATGATGACGCCATCGAATGAATTTTCATGAAAATTGACCCCCCGAAATGAAGAGCTGATTGCACCCTGGTCTCACCTGTCCATGGTCTCAAAGTGTTTCAACTTTCATCCGATGTTAATTGCCACCCTACACTAAACGCAGGTATCCAGTCACATTTCGCAAGATGTTGTTGATGACTGGGTCAGTGAGGCGAGTGTGGGCACTGCGGCACCAGGCAGGAGCGTAGTACTCTGCTCTTGAATGGACCAGGGTTAAGGCGGCTGTTTGCAACATTGTTGCCCTAGAACCCCCAACCAGAGCCAGCAAGCCGCCTCAATAGTGCGACGTGTGATGTCAGCTTTTTGAGAAGTGATTCAAGGTGTTGGCGATACGTGAGCATCCTGTACAACATTACTCAGAGGTATTTTGTGCTTGGAGCTAAAGGGCAGGATTTCGTTGCTGAAGTTGGCTTTCAGTTCACGTTTAGATTCTTTTTTGTTGAAATGGAAGATTTCCAACACCTTTTTTATAGTGACGAGCTTTAGCTTCCAGGTTTGGAGGTATTCACCTACAGTCAATAATTAATATGTCGTTTACACTTGTAGACATTCTATTTGAATAAGACAGGGAATGGTGAGAGTAATAACTCAAATAAAACAGATTAAATAATCTGAAACCTACTGCTGACTTTGCTGGACTATGAAAAAAGCAAGCAAAAACAAACGAAGCTCCATGGACAAAAGCAACTTCAAAAGAAGAAATCTACAACTTACTCTGGCAAGCCATCAGAAACAGCAATGAAAAACTGGACAAGCTGACTGATCTTACACAGAACCTGGAAAATAAGCTAAATGGAATACAAGAAAAGCTTGAAGAAGACAAAAGTACATCTACGCAATGAGATGATGCGGAAAACAAATCTGATTGCTTTTCAACTCGACAGACAATTGTCGTAGGGCGCGTAAGGACTCGCGTCCCCCTAGAAATTTATTGAAGCTCCGCCGATTAAGAACCACTGGTCTAGTCTAATGCCGCTAATGTAGTACATTTTTATTAAAGCATGTTATATTTGTTCTAACTAAAATCACCTAATACAACATACACACAACAAAGAACACTGAGAAAGCTCGCGGGCCGTAAAAATTCTATCCGCGGGCCACATGTGGCCCGCGTATCTCCATCTTCAAAACCACCAGATATTATAGCGCCGTCGGAAACAAGAAGTAAGGAAACTTCAACAATAGCACCACCTCCAGGCTATAATTTCTTTTACGAAAATTCTCAGACGCAAGCTGGAGATGTAGGAGCCTGCGTAAAAAATAATTTGAAGTATCTTCAAAGACGTAACCTCCACTTTCAAATGTGTGGATGTGAAAACATACGGTTTGAGTTGTTAGGGAGCAAAAAACGTCAGAAAATAATTGTCGGAACAGTGTACAGACACCCTCAATACAACATAGAAGAGTTTTCTCAATCACTTTCTGAAACAATCACAAAAACTGCAAAATATAATTGTGCATATTATGTGCTAGGTGATATCAGCATAAATCTACCATTGACGCCCGCGCCGGCCAGTACAGTGTCCAGCACTTTTTTGGCCATAATGCGCCAGTTGCCAGAGCTAAAGATCTGTTCAAAGCCTCGATGGATTCGGGAAGCTTTCTAGTTGCGATTGAACGATTTTTTTCAGTTTTGGGTTTGGGGTTCTCTGTGGGGGACGTCAAAAGANGGTGTTTTNGCATTTTTGGCCAAGTTCCTGGTTCTGGGCACCAACCCAACGGGCCATTTTCTTGGTTCAAGTTTTTACGGAAACTAGGCTAAAGCCCGCGTCTTTATAGCCCTTGATTGCCTTTCTAGCATATTTGGAGCCAAAATCATCTCAAATAACAATTTTCGACAAAAATAAAAAGATTACACAAAATGTATGATTTGCCTCTCAGGGAAAATCTTGGCCAGCCATAACTTGGCAGCAGATTGACCGAACGAGCTGTTCAAACCCTATAAAGACTCGTGAAGTCTTGTAGTTTGGAATAAAAAAAATTAAGTTTGGGTTTCGGGTTTTTGGTCGATGGCGTCATGATTTGGGTATATTTTGCGGTTATTTTGATGACGTCATCGGTCGATCTAATGAGCCGCTTTTGTTGTTCAAAATTTTATTGGATTTTGGGCTATAACACGAGTCTTTAGAGCCCTTGATTGACTTTCTAGAGTTTCTGGTTCCAAAGTTATGTCAAAAAAATTCCAAATATTTCAGGAATAAGGAATTTCGAGGATTTCCCTAATTAATTTCTTTGTTTGGCCATAATTTTGGAACCAGAAATGGTAGAAAGTCGATCAAGGGTTCTAAAGACTCGGATTATAGCCAAGCATCCAATAAAAATATGAGCCTCACAACTGAAACAACATTTTTCAGTTGTTTTCACGAGCACGGTTGTTTTCAAGAGTTGTTTTCAATTGTTTTCACGAGCACAAAACTTTTTAGTTGTTTTCACAAGCAAAATTTTTCACGAGCACGAGCAGTTTTTGGCCATAACTCGCCAGCAGCCAAACTTACAACTGAAACAAAATTTGTTTCAATCACAACTAGAAGACTTCCCGAAACCGTAGAGGGTTTGAACAGCTCTCTAGCTCTAGCTGCTGGCGAGTTAAAGCCAAAAAAGTACCGGCAACTATACTGGCTGGCGCGGGCATTAAATGGTTGTACCAAATGAGAGAAGAATGCAACAGTATGTAAATACTCTATTCAACCTTGTCTGCTACCCTCTCTTGAACAAACCAACCATGGTGGTAAACGAAACCGAGTCATGTATTGACCATATATAAACTAATTATTTATCCACCGGAATAAAGCCCTATATTATGCTGCATGACCTTAGCCATCACTATCCAATTTATTTGCCCGTGAGTAAAGCTCGATTAAAAAGAGATATCAAACAGAGATTCTTTAGAGATACACGTAATGTTGATATTACTGCTTTTTACTGAGATCTGCACGAAACTTTGGATTTGTCGCCGATGCAAAACTCAGAACGGAATGTTAATCTAAAATTTGATTTTATTGTAAGGCCCATGAGAGGTCTTGCTGATACACACATGCCTGTTAGAAAATATTCTAGAAGGAATATAAACTTAAACAAAAGCCATGGTTAACACAGGGGATAATTTCTCCTATCCAACATCGAGACTACTTATTTCGCTTTATAAAAGATCAAAACTACTAAAAGATTTCAAAAAGTACAAAAAATTCCCAATCAGCATATTGCTCAAAACAGCAGGAACTCAAAAAGAATTTGGACGCTAATTAATGATATTTTTTAGCAAAATCAAACCATCCAGCTTTCCCTAAAGGCTAAATATTGACGGACGAGTTTACTCATCTACAAAATTAATTACAGATGCATTAAATAATAGCTTTGTCACTTCGGCACAGGCGAAATTACTCCTACTGACCCATTTAAAAGTCCTGATGCAAATATAAAAAATATCTTAATCCACGCCAAGTAAACTCTATATTTTATCACTAACCACCCCTGAGGAAACACTCTCACTTATAAACAGACTAAACTCTAAAATATCATGTGGATACGATGATATTCCGGTGCGCGTTTTTGAAATTGTCAAAATACTTACCGGCACCTCTTCTATCAAATATTATAAACGAATGCATAAATGATGGTGTTTTTCCGGACAAACCAAAAATCGCTAAAGTAGTATCAATATTTCAGTCGGGAGATAAAGAAATCCCTATTAATTACAGACCGATATCAGTGTTAACATACCTGTTAAAAATATTTGAAAAAGTGCTGTACACAAGACTAAACGATTATTTTATCAAAAACAACTTGTTGAGTCAGCAACAATACGGTTTTCACAATAACCATTCTACATCCGATCTAATGAGCCGATTCCGATCTAATGAGCCGATTCGAAGGCAACACCTCTACAGATTGGATCCCAAGAGTACCAAATCAACCATCATCCAAATGCAAAAAACACTGCAAACAATTTGTAGAGCTTGCT
>JGI24022J15233_10000334_pt1 | contig 27574 bp, 16 predicted proteins | sample Ectturendosymbi2_FD_15233 | JGI IMG/M metagenome (IMG submission 15233)
TAGCCCCCTGGATTTTGAAATTGAGATTTTCCCATCTAACCTTTAGCAAAGAAAAGTTTTCTTGGATTCGAGTGGTTAAAATAAAAGTTTGCCACTTTTGTCCCCTNCCCAGGAAAATCTTTTTGGCTACTCTAGGAAAATCCACTGTGGCCCCTCCGTGGAAAAAATCCTTCCGACGCCCATGTGGNCAATAAGTNCAGTACTTTAATGCTATTTCAGCTGCGTTGATTTTAGTAACTGGGAAGCATCAGCATAACACGCCAGGGTCTACGGATTCATCAGCGCTAACCTTTTCTTTAAGCAAACCTTCCTTTCCGATGACTTGCTCGAAAATGTGCTTTCCTATGTGGGAGTCCACAGCTGAGAGAGGGTCGTCAAGCAGGTAAACATCGGTGTCGGCGAAAACTGCGCGCGCGAGAGAGACGCGCTGTTTTTGGCCTCCGCTGAGGTTGATGCCCTGCAAAAGAATGGTTTAAAACACTGCCGTTTCCACTTATTTAGCAGGCGTGTATGTCGACGTCGAAAATGCTGATATTTCTGTTTGGAAAAAATGAAATGAATCATTGATTAATGGCGGGACTTCTCTTTTCCAATTTCAGTGGTGATACGCAAAAATCAGCTCAAAATTTGTGTACGAAATATCATCAAAACAGATATAAACTATCAATGACTCTTCAAAGTTGTACAAAAAAGCACGACCTGGCATAGATAATGCCGCATAAAAGCTGAGTTTTCATGAGCCCCTGTGATATAAATAAAAACATAAAACAGATTGATGACCATGACAAAATTTACTTGATCGTAAATAGGGAAGAACATGAAGAGTAAAATAACGTTCATTGAAATATTTCCGAAATCAACAAAGGGCCAGAAAAGTTTTATTTCCACAACGGTCTGAGATTTCCCTGACGTAAAAACACTGTGTGCCACGATTCTGCAAAGCAAACAAACATCTTTTTCAGTACATTTACATCTCGTTGTGATTGCTTAAATTCGAAAACGTTCAGAGTGTCCAAATAATTTTATGTTGAAAAATTACAACGGTGTTACTGGGAATTTGATGAAACATCCTCAGACAGCATTTCTATCACAAACTTTCAGTGAGACGATTAAGGGTAAGACGCGTAACAGCAACCTGTGTTGGGCCTGTATGTAGAGAGTTCTGCATTTTCCTGGAAATTGGAATACATTGTAGTCATCATCAATCTCGGATCCACTCTGCATAGGCCAGAATAGTAACACCTGACAGAACTCCCGCTATGGATCAAATATTCCCTGTCAAGGGCAGACTGAGCATTTCAGCCATGCAAGGCAATTAGTGTAGGTGTGGGGAAGTGATAGGTAGTTGAGAAACATTTCTCCCTTCTTGCAGCACCTGCAACTAAGCATGACCCCAACGTAATGGTGATGCTTTTCCTTGGGGTTCTCACAAATGGACTACGAAATGCCGGCTACTTGTAAGTAACTCAATGATTTCACAGTAATCCTTAGCCGGAATCTTCTTAGAATTTTTGCAAAGCGATCATTCTCTGTCGCAGAGGTTCTGCCACACATCACTGAGTTAAACTAGCATCCGAATTCGGAAAATAAGTATGCTTTCGCAATCAATAAACATATCACAATTTGGCCATTTTTCCAAACTTTCCAGCAAAATGATTCCGCATGAAAAGCACACAATTTGTTCCAGTTAATCACCAATTTATGGCAAGATTGCCCTTAACGTGTGGAATTCAAGTCTCGAGGAGTAGAAACACTCTGCGCTATCACATCCGCCTTCCCAGCTGTGTACCAAGCGCAACGTGGGGATTCCACTTGTGAACAGCTGATGCGGGGACTGTCGCTTTTTTTCGGGCTCAGGGTGGGATTCACGAGTGACAGAAAGCAGAACAAGAGATTGCAACACGGATTGTTAAACCAAACACAGAATTACGTGAGCTTTATCGTTCCTTGGTCATAAAACGGGAACTTTCAACCACCGCAAAACTTTCAGGTTTCATGTCGGTGTTTGTTACGAAACTCATCTTTTGTTGTGAATCTGGGGTAATGACCGAAACAGCGCTACAGTATGTCAAGTTCAACCAACAGAGATAAATTTGCGAAAAGTTCACGTCGTGACACTTTGCGAAAAAGTGCGCTACTGCGAAATTCCTAAAGTTACTTCATCTTCGATCTGGTTTATTCTGGTCTTGGTGTGGAGCCAGCAGAACAGAGCTTACTAAAAATGAAGCAATTGGAGTCCTACTAACGCTGCTGCCTTATGACCCACACGAAAAAAGGGTGTGCAAATGAATGAGAAAGGTGTTTAAATGAAATATAGCACAAAACGTCGTTACCAAAACATGCCAACGAGTTTAAGTTCAGCAAAACAGGAATGAATTGCCATTAAATATTTTCGGAAAAATATACAAGGAAACAAAAACTAAAGAAATATATGAGATCAAAAACAATATCGTTCTGGGATTCACTTACTTTTTCACCAATTTCAATCTGATCACCAGATGGCAGCATTTTCAGATCGGCAAGTAAGGCCGTAGCTTTGATCACTTTTTCGTAATACTCGTCGGCAGTTTTCGAAGAATTCTTTTTCTCGCTTGTGGAAAAGGAAGTGAAAATCGCATTGCTATGGATTGCATCCGATATGAGTTTTTTTCCAAACAGGATGTTATTTCTTAGTGTATTGTTCTGAATCCAGGCTTGCTGGGGCACGTATGCAGTAGATCCCTGTAAAGAATGTTTCTCTGGTCAAATGCTTGAAACGTACTGAAGCGTGGAAAAATTAGAGTAGCTAAAATAACAGATAGAGTCAAGGGTGGAGTAAAAGGTTGCACATACATTCATAGGTTTGTTATTTGCCTTATCTGAAAGTCACGTCAGTAAGCAGTAATGAAATTTTCCAAGTTTAGCACGACACCTCTCTATCTGTAAAAGTTGGCAGACATCACAAAATTGTTATTTTCGTAATTCGACCAACTGTCTCTTTCAAATGGGGTTATTGCTTTCAAATCGTCTTTTCAAAGAAAATTACTATCTAAGGCGTAACGAGATTGAGGGTGGTTGAAATGTCCAGTGTTCAGCCGAAGATGGTTCATTGATTTGCGCACCAGCTTTTCCTCTGAGGAAGTTCACGCGTGCAGGAGTCTCAGGAGGACCCGAAATACCTCACGGTTTTCAGCAATCTCGGATATATGCTGACTCCGCACCAACATGACACCACAGCAAGCCGGAGACGCAATCATTCCACCTGGTCCTTGTGCGACCTCTGGGCAGTTTTCNCGTAGGGTAGCCAGTAGGACTGGCTTGCCGATATTTCTTGGGACATTCTGGACACGTGACCGAACCAGCGTAGCTGGGATCTCTCCATTCGGAGAAGCGGCTCGACACTCAGCGCTTTACGAATTTCACAATTGCTCACTTTCCGCGAAGTGTCGCACCGTGAACACTCTTCGCAAAAATCTCATCTCTGCCGCTTGCACTTGAGACAGCTCTCTTTCAGTCACGAACATACAGTCGATGAGGATCGGAACAAAAACCGATTTGAAAACTGTCAGCTTTGCGGTGCTCGAAAGCTCCCGTTTCGTCACCACAGAGCGATAAAGCTCACACAGAACTGCTTTTGCTTTACAAATCTATCAATCTCTTTGTTCCTTCTTCCGTTACACGTGAACACCACTCCATGGTACTTGAACTTCTCCATCTGCAGCAGTGTATTGCCGCTTGCCTACAGTGTACTCTGCCCGACTTTTTAGTGCTGATTTTCCTTCCTGCTTGGTCGCACGCAGCAGAAAACCTATCAAGTGCATGTCGAAGACTTTTCTCAAAAGATGCAAGCAGCACTAAATCTTCCGCGAAAAGCAAACGGTTGATCCTGCAGCTTGCAACAGTAGCCCTTTCGTCGACCCTGCCCTCTCGTTACTGTATGTCTATCCAATTTATATAGAGTAGACTATGTAAAGGAGTGGTGACAGCACACACTCTTGTCAAAGTCGAACACCCACGGTGAAAGGTGATGAGTTAACTCCGCCGACAGGAACACAAGCTTCTGAGCAGAAATACAATGACCTGCCATCTAGTAACAGGCGAGCGCACTCCCACAACACTCTCCCAAACTTTTTACAAAAAAAACGGTCGTCAGGTATCTCGAGGTCAACAAAAAATATGTAGACGTGTTTGGCAAACTCCCAAGATTTATGGAGGATTTGCTGGATAGTGAAGAGTTGGCTTGTAGTTCTACTGTACGCCAGGGACAAAAACCGAACTGGTATCTTCCAGTTTTGGTTGAATTATTTCGTAGCATCTTTTTCAAAACCCATGGCATTCATACACTTTTCGAGGGAGGCTAAAGAAAAAAATGCCACGGTAGTTAGTGGATTCTCTCATGTTTCCCTTCTGGTATATGGGAATGATCACACGGGTTTGCCAATCTTTCGGTCCCCGTTTATGCTATTTGACACACACGCGTCATCCAGAGAACTCCTTCATTTAAGGCTTACAGCATTTCAGATCGGATTTCTTGACAGCTTGCAGCCTTCCCAATTTTCGGTGTTTTGACAACTACGAAGATTTCGGTTGCAGTGATGGCACTTCCTCACCCAAATGTACCTCGTGCGTGTGGATGGCATTGGCCGCTGACCTTCACATATCCTTCAAATACTCACTCCATCTGCCAAGGATGTCCTCGTTGCTGAGTAAGACGCATTTTGGTCTTTCGTGGATTTAGCAATATTAGTTTTTTTCCCGCGAAGACGTAGCATGGTTTGCTATAATACTTTTTTGTCTAGCCAGTAATTCGAATCTAAATGATGGTAAAAATCCTACAATTATTGCATTTTAAAGTTTTTTTATCGTGAAGGCTGCACAGTGTGCAGTGCACACTTTCGCGCCTCAGCGTATACCGCGAATGCAAAGACTTTGTTCTGAAACTTTACCTTGTAGGCAACTATCTTTGCTTGAATAGCATATTTCAACTATTGGTTCCACCATGGGGCTACATTTTGTCATTACTCACCACACCGAGTCGTTTCCGTTCACATACTCGAGTAGCAGATGAGCCGAAGGTTGCGGTTTCAGGAGGCAAATAAGTGTGTTCTTTTCCAAACCGATCATTTTATACGGAAGGGACAGTTTTGCACCGGCACAAGCTTTCCAAATTATGTTACTTTTCACAGACCATTAGTGTAAGAAAGCATCTCACAACAACAACACTGATTTGAACTCTTCAGTTTCAAAGTACCCTTGATCTATATTGTGAACTTCGCCTGACCCTGTAACATACGATGTTGCTTTTGTAGCGGTGTAAATCGTGGCTTTTGTTTGGAGTTTCGGTCCCAAATTTTATTTTCGATCACTTTCAGGGCCATATCCGGAGGGTGCGATTGGATCGATTGCCCCCCTAGAACCTAAGAAAGTAACGATATTTACCATGATTTTGTACAAATTTGGAAAACAAAATCCCCGATATAAGGCCATTTTATCGTCCATTGTGTTGTCACAGCAGTTTTGTGGAGTATACTTCATCTCTCGTACAGTAGCGAAGCTGTTATGAGACTTGACTACCCAATATTACTGAAATTTCTAAAATCGCCACCACCTCTAACCTTACTAGCTGGATCCGCCCTTGATCCCTTTTCTCGGCTGAGCTGCGGCTTCTTGGCGAAAGAGACTTCCAGATTTCGCCCACTTTTCATTTGTGATTCACGACCACGTTCACAAACGAAATGTGCACGAAATCGTTTGAGATGCCAGCTATTTCTATTTCTGTTGCACGTTTACAGTGAACTCGATACTCCTCCCGTGATTAGCATTTGACAAAGCAGCAACAATCTGATACCACCACATTCACTATAGAACAAAGGTTTTGAAGTCTTGCTACCTTAACACCGACATATCCTTTCTTCTTTTCCATTTCACCAAGAAGCGCAGAGATCAAGGAAGACTTCCCGCTTCCAACATGACCCACGACTGCCACCAGTTCACCAGCGCGGACGTTAAGGTTTATGCTGGAACAAAAGCAGCAACAATGAGAAAAGTAACAATATGAAACTATTAGCAATGGCCAGAGCGATGTACTAGCGCTTATTAATCAAAACAGTCATCGCACTAGCTTTTATGATTTACGCATCGGCTAAGCAAGCTCTGTTAAAGCAATAGAAATGTTCAGTGGCATCGATGCACGAATGTCACACATTTTGTAATTTCACGCTCATTTTCAAAGTTTCCAGTAAAACCTTTGCTTACTTGGAAATATTTTATCAACAAATTAAGAGAGTGTTCATTCAACATAGGTTTGCACTCATACTTCTTGATCGATTCATCATGAGTTCAATACTTTACCAGTAAAAAAGTACGATAGGTATCTGAGGTGCCATCTCGTTGTTAGTTAAGTCGAATGTGAATTTCTACAAGCATTTAGATTTTTTCCAACTAATATTACATGGCTGCATGCAGTCGAAACTATTAGGGTTAAGCTTATGAACGTGTTTGTCTGTGATTGCATTGCAGCAAAATAGTGTCGGGGTAAAATTTTCTTTCTAATGCGGCACGTCTCAGATGCCTTTTGCGCAAACGTTTTGTTTGTGTCGGAAAAAGGTGTTGAACGTGACGGGAAAAGGGAAAAACGAGTGAAAAAACATTGAATGGAATGCGTCATTTAGGAAAAACACGAAATGGGTTTTCAAAACCTACTTAAATACTTGGCGCACAAGTTCACGATGATGTCCCAAAACATAGTCTTCATACGCATTCAACATAAGTTGCATGCAGAATGTCAAGACAGGAAAAATCTCTTCCAGTTTTGCTTTCAAAATGTACCTGAGTAACTATGCCGCGTCTGCTTAAACAGGTCAAACATGCAATAGGTATTTTGATAAGAAACGTAACCTCCCTATTTCCAACTCATTTTTCAGGAAATGTCCATTTTCTCTCACAAGGATTAGAAAGCATGCTGCAATATTGGGGCAACATTTATTCAAAGTCTTTTACTGTTTCTAAAATTTTGATTAGAAGTTTTGTCTGTTAAGTGATGAAATCCCATAGTTAGAGTTGTTTATCCATTAGGTTAACATTGAATCAGGCTGCAATAAAAATATGTAGAAACATAGAACAAAAGCGTTTTCTTGGAAAAAAACGTTTCAAGAAAAATTTGTCAAACAAATTATGAAAAGAATAGCGCAGAATGTTTTGTTTTCTTTACCATGTCATTCTACTCATCACGTACTTTGCAGACCAAGACTTTGTGAGTTCCTCGCAGAGCGATAGATTGACTACATGCGTTCCGGAAAATACTTGAGACTCAGCTGTGCAGCACGTTAGGAAAAGCGAATTTGCATTTAAATTTGCTAAGAAATCCGTTTCACTAAATTCAGAGTGTTCTTGCAACTAGCTCCAACTATTGCAGATCTGTTGCATAAATTTCATTAACACTTCACAAAAGTATAAGTGCTTTACGATCTCAGGACAAAAGTTTTTCACATATATAAGTACGCATTTTGATACAAATTGTAACAAATCATAAACAAAAATTTTGCAAAGCTACTAACTCTTTCAAAACAGGCTCAGTTTTTTTGTCCCAGGAAAATGTTCCATTGTTCACCACAACTTGATGACCTGCAAAAAGTATAATGCCTGATCTCATTACGAGAAATTACAGTTTAAGCTAAGCAATGGCTGAAGGAGACATAAGATATTTTTTCGCGTTTGACAACAACCAAATTGGCCATTGGCACAGTTCAAGCTGGTGAAAATATTGCAAAACACGATAATATCAACCTAATTGATCTCATACCAAATACTCGTACGTCAAACAAACCACAAACCAGTTCAGGCCATAAAATTAACATTCCTCGTTTTATTAAGTAACATCGACATCACTGCAAGCACCGAGCACTCTGTCCAACTGCCAGCTTTTCTAGCAACATGTGAAACAAACGTTTTGCTGAACTTTGGGCTTTTTGCTCAAATTGAAAGCAATCAGTACTCACGCGAAAACATAGCTCACCTCCAGTCGGGTTTCGATCCACAGTTTCAGGATCAATCTCCAAACTTACTAAGAATTTCGTCAAACGTTTCACGGACACCAGAGCCTAAAAATGTAAAGATAAAAAACGAGTCAAAGTTATCATACAACCATACTGAAGAAAATCTCTCTGAGACGTGACAAGGTTATTTAAAAGCGCAAACAATATATTAAAATTTGACAATCAGAAACATGGTACTGTAAGTTTCGAAAAGCGTATACTGCAGATGCAACCCACCTCGGTAACTGAAGCTATAGTGGAAGGGAACATTGCGAGGGGGTAACGAATAATGTCGAACAACGACAAAGCGACAAAGGCGATATCCGAGGTGAGAACATTGTCACTGTCCAGGGCAAGATATACACCGAACGAAGCAAGGGTTACCTAAACAAACACAACAGCAGGGGTTAAAAGGACAATTCACTGCAATGATTTCAAGCAATAACTTGCAAATAACGTTGAAAGCGCAAACGCTTTTGTCGTAACAAGATCGTCTAATGCTAACCAAACGCCACCTGAGTCTCGTGTATCGTTGTATTAACTCGCATATTATACGTATTTATGTAAGGCAATCTTCGAAGTACCGGCGAAATGGTACAATAGATTGAGCACACGCCGCTAAAGCCGATAGGCTGGTTTTGATTCCCTGTCAGACCACACCGAAGACTTGAAAAGTAAAGCTTTCACCCTGTCCAGGGCTGGGTGGGTGCAAGGCATAAAAAAGATTCACGCAATAGTGCTGCCACCAACTTCCTATCAACGCAGCATTCACTGCGAAAGAAAATGCTGAAAGATATGCCCACCGGGCTAGCGTGCAGAGATTTGATTATTCGTGATACTCCACACCGAGTACAAATGAAATATCATCAACCTGAATTTAACTTCAAAGTTGCTTCTTTTCGCTGGACCTATTTATGGAAGTATTTCAGTGTGTTATACTGGCATCTGACAACTTGCAGGTAAAAATCAAAATGTAATTTTTTTCAAAAATGTAATTTTAAAAAGACGTATCGATAACTTAAAACTCAGTTTTCAAAGTTAATCGTTATGCAGCTTAGCGCTTTGCAGCATAAGATAAATTGCGAAAATATCTCGGTAAACACCCATCTGGTTACTTACAGTAACTACCAGCATGTGTTTCAATGAGGTGAAAATGAAGCTTCAAGATACACAAAAAAATTACATATATTACATATACGTTTATTATCCCAAAGTAATTTATAAAAGTGTAACCAGTCTGTAACATACGAAAAACGGCATGATGAACCAGAGGAAGTAGGAAAAAGCTGATAGATATGCTAAATGTCTTGATAAACGCAGTTCCTTTTGTCTGATTTCCAGAACTTGTTTTTCAAATAAGAGCTCCCATCCGTAAAGTTTCAACACCTGCAGAAAGAGCAGCTTGCTTATAGTTTAAGATATGAGGAAAATGTTTATGGATCTAATTGGGAGTATTTCGTGGTAAAATTGTGGCAAATTACCGTCATATTTTATCAAATTGACTGCAGTCTGCACTGTCTGTCGAAAGTAATCCTTTCCCAGCAAGAATCACACTAAGATCTTACAAAGTATATATTTCGCCTTCTAGGTACAGGCAACATCTGCCCTGATTCAAACAGAATAATTTTTTGGGTATCTTCTATTTTTAAATAAATACCACCACTTTGAAAAGCATCCCGACGCCAAAGTGATTTAAAAACATTAAACTTTAATTTCAAGAGTTTGTGCTAAATGCAATACTGTAACAAACTTCCAATAATATGCAAATTGTCAATTAAAAATGTACGTTTTTGAGTAATGGGCCAGGTGATAAGACGTAAATCTGACGAGGTTAAAACTTTAGTAACATCACTTCGAGCTCACCACTGACCTTGATGCCATTTAGAATCTCGTTCATCAGTTTGATTCTTTGATCTTTAAGATCCATATTTTTTGTTGAAATGTCCTGCATCTTTTTCACCAAGATTGCGTTGAGGGGAATGACGATAATCATCAACGCCAAACCAGCAAAAACGGCGTAACTTAAAACCTTCAAAATAAGTTTTGTGACTTTCTACTTACAGTAATACACCACAAAACCAATGAAAGTGTTTTACTTTCAATTTCTGTGGTGCAATGCGCAGACTTATGACTGTCTAATTAAGCTTCAGGAGGATATTCAAAGCAGTATGTGTTGCAGTTGCAGAGGACAAACTCAGTAACGGCTGACAAACGGAATTGGCAACTTGTAATGTATTAGATAAAAGGAGCATTCCGTTAATATAAAACATTATTTTTTGAAAAAGATCTTTCTTCAGAAGCAACAACTTCTTAGGCAAACACTTGGCGTGTTTTTCTGGTCCGATTTTGCATCCTTTTGAACAAAAAGTGGCCAAACAACTGCAGACATTAGTTAACCTTGTAAAATGTAGATAAAATTTTCACTACCAGTAAAGAATTTCAATTTGAAAAGCAGACCTAAACAACAAAACTTAACAAAAGTGCAAAGTTAAAAACAGATACACAGCAGCTCCGAACAATTAATCTTCACTCAAGCCATCCCACAATTTGCGTCGCAAGAAGCAATTTTGTTTGATTTATTCAGCCAACTTGTTATTAGCTTGTTCTAACATGGGAGATTATAGTCAAAAGTGTTTATTGAGGTTTATCTGTCATTTTGGAATTTTCACTGCTTTTTCCAGTCAACTGTCACATGTTTGAAAACCGTTTGATAGCAGATGTAATACTGGTATCAAGGGATAATGGTGAATATTTTAACATGAGCTTCATATGAATTGTGATAGAACTGGTGTGCATCGTTAAGTTACGTGGGAGGATTTGCAAGGAGATACGTTCTGTGGTTCTACATTTAAGCTTTATTCTTTATGAAAATCTGCACCAATGTTTTTCAAAGTCCAAAACAACTTTTCTGGAAATGGATTTTATAGTTTAGTGCTTACGTTGTCCTATTTTCTAAAATAATATTTTAGCACGTAGATTAACCTGATAAAGCATCAGAACGGCTATGATGATCTGCAGTGGTCCGGACCAAAGAATATGAATGTCACTCATGAGGTCCACGAATCTTTGAGCATCAGTTGACATCAGGTTCACAATTTCACCGACAGTAAATTTTTGTCTAGCTGCATTGGATATCGACAAAGCCTGCCAAAAATAGAAAAACAATGAGTGGTGCAAGGTCGCAGATCTGGAAATTAATTCCTGAGAAAAATTGCCAACATCAAAATGTTTTCGTATTACTCGGCAATCATCAAAAGTTTTCTGCAATTGTCAATGCTTTAATTGCATCGTTAAGAACCGATGTCGAAATCCTTCAGAAAGCTGGACTATTTTATTACGTGATGTGTTTAAAGACCATGACTTTGTTAAGCTCTCTTCATCGCAAGGCACTGCAAGTTGCAATTTAGTCCTGTGTTCTGCATAAAACCATTCAGGCGATCGGCAAAAACTCCCGATACAATCTACTTACATGTATGTAATTTCTGAAAACGCAGCTTATCAGACAATGTCAAACCAAAATTCATGAGTTATGCGGTGTGCGGTCCTCAATTATTTAAAGAAAAGGTAAATTTTTGTTGCGAACAAACAATGTGTCCAACAACCTTTATCAGTTTTATACCTAGCGCCAAGTGAACACATCAATAATGATCTGATGCCTTCCTATAAGTTATACGCAACTTTTCCATCATTAAAAAACGAAGATTTTGTCCAAAGACTTAAATGTCGCTGAAAAATCACTCGCTTATAATTTCATATTTTTTTACAATCAGTGAAATCTGTTAATTAATCTCTAAATGACTCTGATACGTGTAGACGCGCTGTAATCTCTTATTCACTCAGAATACAGCACTTTGTTCGAATGGTCACTTCACACACCAATATTCCACATGCCACAGCTTGATGATGACGTCTGGCAAAAAAATATTCAGTTCGAAATTAAATTCTGCTTTTCGTGACTTACTGAGTTTGTTTTACTGAGTTTGCAAACAGCAGACAAAGTTTGCCAAGAATGATCTCTGTTTGTCGCAGCAGAATTTTAACTCCAAATGCTTTCTTTACGGGTGTTAAGGCATTGCAAGGCCTCTGCTAAAGTTTGTATGATCCGAAATCCAAGCGTTAAATCCAAAATGCACTTCCGTGGCTTATAAATGTTTGGGCATTCAAGTGGTCACCTGCTTCTTGGCCAATTATGTCTTTTGGCCTCAGTAAACAAAACAACTTTGTTCGACCCATTGGCGTAGGCAACGGGGCAAGGGAGCACGCCCCTCTCCCAAATTTTTAGCATGTCTTGTCGTTTTCTGCTTTGAAAGGCGGTGTCCCAAGCCAAACGTTGTTGCTCGCCTAAAGCCGTTTGGCTCCTTCCAAAATTTCGGGCTGACTACGCCACTGGTTCGGCCGGACTAAAATTGTAACTTGATAAAGCTTTTTCTGTATATTTAAATCCAGCAACCACCAACTAAAAAAACAATTCCGTGAGCTTTGTTCTAAATACGAAAGTGTAGTTTGGATCGCTTTTATAATGAAACGTGATCAGCACAAATGATCGACTTATGTTCCGAATCTGTCCATCAGTTAACCAAACTTTCAAGTCAGTAGATTTAATATCTGATTAAGGTGTTGGCAAGGGTTTGCTTTTTGATGCTCATCATAATTCAATTAAATCCAAGGTATGTGGAACATTAGATCGTTTTTCGAACCTTGCACATGAAACTAAAGCCGTACGTTTATCAACAAGAATGTAGATCTTCTGTTAGTGTTAAGGGAATCGTTTTTCGCTCTGCGCCCGAGCAATGCAAAGCGTTTTCTTCGTTTATTTTATTAAACAGTAAAATCTTCTCATTTCTTCATATTTAGCTTAGGAGTAATCAATAGAATTTATTGTTAAGAAATGCTACTCCTTTTCACGACACTAAGAGCGGTTTGACTGGCTTCTCGAAGTGAAATCTCGCCCAAAAACGAAAATGAACGGTCAATTTTAAAGTTTTTTTTGGGCATGCTTCTTTGCTCTTCGAAATACATTGAAAAATTTCATTCTGCTGCTTTTTAGCAAAACCTCGTTATACCACTGAAGAAGCAAGCAAATTCTGTTGCTACATCTTACCTTCTCATAAATAACAGAGATGATAACTGTCCTGATTTGCATTCCAACCAATTGGCAACGATGCAGATACTGTTGGAGCATAATAGCTTGTATGACTGCGACAATGTACATACAGGCTGCGAAGAAATAACCTTGCCACACGGGAGTGCTAAGGTTTTCTGTGAAAGAGATCATTTCCCTGACAAAAAAAACATTAAAAATGAAGCAGTCATTGACAAAAAGTTGAAAACATATTTGCACACCAGCAAAGGCAGATTCTGCGATGCGTTTCCACGAAAAGTCTTCAGAACTTCTGATACTTTTACAGAGCGCAGATATACTTACGATAAAAGCAACGGGTTCACGAACTGAATAACATCTCTGCAAATTTTGAACAAAGCAGACGATAGCAGAACAGGCCAGAACTTTTTCCACAAAGCTTTCACCAAAGATGGTTTGCGAGGAGCTTTCATGTAGTTGTACGATTTCATCTGCAGCGAAAGGTGTACAGATATTGTCAAATATGTTAAATTTTTTTCACAAAATATTTTTCCATTTCAAGCAAACTGTACTATTTGTGTTGTAAGTTTAATTGGTGTCTTATCCACCATTTCAAAACACTATATCTTTGCTGCCGCTTCGTCAAATGAGTTTTACTCAACATTTAAAAAACGCATACACAGAATGGCTGCCAGANAACTACAATTTGCCTAATTCGTCACCTCAAGGGCACTAGAAAAAAAGTGACGATTTTGGCGAAGTGACGAATTATGCAAACGGGTGAAAACTCTATCATAGCAGCTCGTGTACTTTATCATAGTAATTCGTATACATAGTGCTTTTATTTGTAGTAAAATACAACTTTATGACGTTATGGTTGTTTACTTAATTGAACTCTAATTCCTCTACACTATCTAGACTCCTCCATTTAATCTAGCACCTTTTAAGTCTTTAATAAACTTTAAAGACTTTCCACGTTCTTTCTATGGGGAGTCGGGTCGCGCTTCGCACTTGTATAAATTCGATAAACAGTTGTGAGGTGCAACATTCTCATATAAGGATCCTTAATTTGTTTGAATTCCCACACGTGTGAAACTAGCTGCTTAAACATCAAAAACGAAACTGCAAATGACGTATTAGCCGAACAAAACGCTTCTCGGAGATAGTAAGAGGTGATGAATTGAGCAAATTGGCGAACTAGGCGATGGCGAATTTGACGAACAGAAATGTACACTAAAGATAGGAATTCTGCCCGAAACCGACGAAAAAGCAACAAATTTAGCGAATTGACGAATTACAGGATGACGAATTAGACAAATTCTACTTTTACTTCCTTTTTCCTTTGTGCTGGATTAAAAACAGCCTTGTGTAAAAGAACGCCGATTGACTAGAAAAACTTAGCTTCTAACCTCTTCCACCAAGTCGTCCGCGATTTCATTCGCATAGACATTTCGTGTTTCTTCGTCAATCGAATCTCTGCAACGCACCACTTTGCTGTTGATATTTTCTAACTGTTGACAGCTTCTGTTCGCCATACTTCATATCATTCAACATCAATCCGTAATAAATGGACTTCATAATTTAAGAACGTAACTAACAGCACAATTTATGTTACAAAATTTGACGTTTTCTTCACACAGAGTGCTGGTGAACAGTAATTTTTGATGATTCGCATATGATTTCCGAGAAAGACGAGAGCACAAGTTTTCTGACATGACAGGGCCAACGTTATATTTCTGTTTCTTTGTTTTTGTTTTTTTTGTCGAAGATTGAAACTGCTACAGCTAGTGAAAAACACATTCATATAATCTGACAGTTCTTTTCATCGCGTCGTTAGATCTACAAATGGATCTCTCAAACGGTGTGGTGATAAATCATTTACGTTTAAATCGAGCTGCTAACCAGTGTATTAGCGGACCCTGTATACTTAAGCTAAGATCATCCATGGTCTTCTCTAATCTTTGGACATCCGCATGGACTCAATGCACGCAGTTTTTCAAAATAAACATTTCATAACGTTAATTGTCAAGCCTGGGATACCTTTTTTGAACATGGATATGCCTTTAAAAATTGTTTTATCAAACACTTCAATCTTTCGATATCGTTAAACATGCACATGAGTTATCCGCTCTTAAACACGCATTAAGAAGGGTTTTGTCATAAACGAACAGTTTCGCACACTACAGTAGTATATCATCCCTTCTGATGCACAACCGAAGCGACATCAGCCACAATCGTATGTAAGAACATAACGATCAATAAGTTTTTTGAAAAGAAAGGATGGCTAACAATGTAACTTATACGTGATGTTATTTACCGAGACTTCTCCACTTCCTTCTTCCAATATTGGTGGAACTCTGGTGCAGAGTTTTCAGATTCATCTCTTGGATTCAAATTCCAGAGATTTTCGAAGGTGAGTGGCTTCTTGTAGCCGGAAATGACCATTCTAATCACACGGCACTCGATGTATGTTACGCAACTTTTGTGTGATATCGAAAGGTTACAGTCACACTAAAGTTTATTTCCTGAAATTTTGATATTAGCGGCAAAAGAATAGATCTAAGGCATGAAAGTGTCATTGTCTCGTAGCAAACTTTATGCAACTTATATGCGTTGGGTTATTTTCAGATAGCAAAAGGTTATTTTAATTCAATTTTTACAAGGATAAGAGATATTTTCTACCTCAGAACCCAATAATCCCACAGAAGCACAGTTTTGCCCAAACATTTCAATTGCTGTTTTTAACAGTTTAAATCCTGAACAACGGAAATTTTTTCTTCCTATTGAGCCTGTTTACCACTTACAAAAGCTCTGAGCAAAATTAACCTATTGAAACCTAAAACCTAACAATCACAGGTCTGTGATCGTTAAGCAATAGCAAATCTTGCATTCTCAATCACCTTGGCTAAATGCAAGAGAAAAATGAAACTTGATTGAACCTGTGAGACAATGGCCTACTTTGTAATAACGATAACGCTTTTTTTACAATGCATTATTAATACGCTTTCAACAAAAGGATTTGACAGTCTTTACATAAAATTTTACTTTGGTTTATTCCGAGTAAAACCAAACAGAGAAATTACGTAACGCTATTCCTACCAAAAATCGCTCTCGACAAGCAGTTAAGATAATTCTATCTCTCGATTTGCACGTGAAGTTGAAATAATCGAAACCGTAAGGGCCTGCAATCATTGCAAAGAAGTTTGAATTGCATTTAAAACCTATAAACAATCCAAGTCTACCACGTAATAACGACAAGCTATGTATACGTTGACGCTGCAAACCTGGTTGCTGTAACCAGCAGAACGTGCTAAAAAAGATGAACCTAAAACATACTTTTGAACCAACTTCGGGATACTTACGGGTTGAACCACCAAAAAAAGAGTGTGCTGACAAAAGAACTCAAGAACTCAGGGCACATGTTCTGCGAAACACCAGACAATTGTTTTTACAGTCATAATGACAAAGCGACGCAAGTTGGTGGAGAACCTTAGAATCTGACGTTCATGAAAAAATATCATAATTTAACGTACTGCAGCTGTCTAGCTGTCTGAAATTGTTTGCCACACTCTTTGTCTTAATTTGCATCTAGTGATTTTGCATCACTTTATTTCACTTTCTAGAGCTTTCGTGCTGTATTTAAAGCAAACAAACCCGATACCAAGTCTCAGTTAATCAATTTTTTCAAGGTAACGTCCACGATCAAATACACGCAAAATTTAAAATCCAGCAAAACCAACATGGGTTGATTTTTTGACGCCAAAGTTTGAGAACAGTTAATGAGACGATACAGTCAAAGGACACTGTCGCGATGCAGAATTTTAAAAGTTGAAAATAGAATCCAGACCATTCTCAGATAGCAAAGCAGTGCTACAAAACCTGTCGCTTCAACCAGTTTCGATAACATAAGGGACCAGAACAGCAATGCGTCAGTTTTGAAAGAAATTTTGAATTTTGCTGTTGTCCGTTTAGAAAACGAATAAAATTATATCAAAGCTGAAAATTTATCGAAGCCGAGGTTGGGGAAAATTTATAAAAATTCAAGACCAAGCGGAGACTAAAATCTTTTGTCCAGGACCAACGATATGCTTACACCGAAGGTTGCAAGTCAGAGGTCGACAGGCTTCTGTTTGGGGTTAGGCACTGAAGTAGTATTAAAAATGAAATTGATCTCGATAGCTTCATTACTTGCAATCAGAAACGCAAGATTGTTTACTATGAGACACTGATACTTTTAAAGGTATCAAATGTCTTGTCCTTCAAGGCACTGAAGATTTACATGAAATATGAGTAGCTCTGCAAACATCAACTGTTGTCTTCATAATAATGAAAACGTTTATGATTTAAATGGCAATTAAACGCATTGCAAGAAATATTTAAAACAAACCATAACTTAAAATGTAAACACAATAAAGCATACCTGCGGTTGCTTAAGCGTTTCTGGCGGTTCTTCAGCAAATATTTGCAAGAATACCATAGAAACTAAGAGACTGAAGTAAATTACATAAGTTGCGATCTCGAAGTTTTCACCAGACTGAAAAAAGAAGCATGAGTGACGCGTTTAAACTATCTGTTCATTTTCTTTGCCTCAGTAAAAACGCTAGAAAGCAAGCAATAGGTGTTTAAGCAGTTGGCAAGCAACATTCACAAAAAACTAAAACCATGATTTTCTTTTCAATATTTCTGTATTATTACAATAAATTTTGATCGAGACAAGTTTTTTAAATACAAACAGACTTGATTCGAACTAAAAATCGACACTAACATTTGTAATGATTTCTCTGACAGATTCTGTAAAGGCTGGAATTCCACATATCAGAAGAAGAAACCAGAATAAAAAAATCAGCCCGCTTGATACTTGACCGCGTTTGCGCGAGTAAGCTTGCATGAAAATTGATAAAACCTGTAAAACACAAACATATAACCAGATTCTTGTCGACGATTTAAAAATAGTTGAAGCGTTTTTTTAGTCCACATGCTGAAGCAAGAGAAAACTAAAGAAGTTCTTTTATTGTAAAGGAATTTTAGCTATTACAGAACGAAAAAAGATTCTCAGTAGAAACTTAAAACGGAATTTACAGCAAAGCTGACCCAAATTTTAATTGGGGTTGCGGTTCATGGTTTCACTGAAATGCGTCAACGTGACGTTGCTGTACTTCCTTCCATTCTATGACGATGGCTCCAGTTGTTCAATGTTTATAAAACGGTAAGATCACTCAGGTGAACTAAACAATAGTTTTAAAATTTTTTTAACTTAGAAGAGTGGATCTGCGTCTGTGAGTTTTCCTGGGACAAACCTTTTCCTGCATACGATACATACGCGATGTTTCCAGAGAAACCACAGCATTGTTGGACATAATTTGTGCTTCAATGTTTAAAACATGTTCGGACACACTCGTTTCCTAATTTTTTACAATGTTATGCTGTTGAATAGTTTAGTTTGAGAAGTTGTACATCATACTTGGGTCGGACCACCCAAAAATCTTTTTAATCCCCACAAAAAAACAAATCATTTAGGCCTACACCTAAGCAGCAAACAAAATAACGCCACTCATTACTGCTCATCATTGAATTAATTGCGCTTCCACTACAATTCACCTTCCGCAACTTGTTCCATTAGTGGAACTGAAAATTTTGTGCAATTCCCTTAGCCTAGTCGTAAACTACACAAGCTTATAATAATTAAAGGGTTTTATGTTGTCGAAATCCCGACCGTGATCGTCTTTGACTGTTTTGTTTTTCCACAATAGCTTTTATCGTATGTGCACAATCAGCATGATTCTATTTTGGTCCCGAGGCCAAAGATATGAACGCCCTCAAAACCATGCGAAAACACATGTGACGGATTGCCCAATGCTTTAAAGTTTAAAACAAACTGTGTGTCGACTTATGTGAATTTTTTGATTTTTAAAACTATCTGTGAATTCGATAGGAGTTCGTAAGACTTTTATGGTTAAAGGTCAGCATTTGTTATCTCAGCCAAAACTGTACATAAAGTGAAATCACAGATATGGGTATAGGACAACTGAAATGGGTGTAGTCTTGTCTTGCAGTTGTTCTCGTCTTTCGGTACAGTGCGACAGTAATGAACTGATTAACAGCATATCACGACTCGGAAACTGAACGAAGGCATATGTAAAACTGCAAAAGACAACAACATTTCGGCAAATTTATCTCCCCCAAAATATTCTTAGCCCATTCCATTCTACATACCTGGCTACGGGTCGGATCATACTCCCTTGGAAAAATACCCATCTCTTTCTCACTCCCACGGCTTTTGCATGCTATGTAGCTTATGTAACCTTTTTCGAGAAAAGTATTCGTTTTTTAATAGCTTGCATAGAAATATGTCGTGTTTCAGTTGTTTTCCCTTCCATATGAATTTCACCTTAGTAAAATTAGTGGGAAGAGGTAGCAGTGGTGAAATAAAAAATGACCAACATTCGCACGCATCTCTAAAAAACAAAAACTGTTTTTAAACTCATCACGGATAAAAAGCTTAATTTTTGACCAACTTCAAAGGTACGAAGTAATATTGAAGTGTGATTATGCGTTTCGCAGCTTAGTAGTATATGAGGAATTCAAATCCAAACCAGAAAATAAAGCAACAGACCCAATGCTTTTCAAGCACAAAAATTGCACATAGCATACCACAGTGGCGGCAATCACTGCTGGTGAGACATATTCTCCAGTCGATTTCTTTATTCCGTCGTGGTCAAGTTGGTAGACATCGTGAAATAAACGAATGAGAACGACAGTAATGATCATCAGCGAAATTATCTAAGAAAACAAATACGAACAACATTGCCTTTCCACACACGCTTTGTACCCCACCTATCACATAAAAGCAGTTCGAACAAGAAATGCGTTGCATGCGACTCGCTGACGGTATTTGTTAAAAAAGCAAAGACTTTTAACTACTGTTTAATACCACCAAAAGAGTCTTACCAGTTTCGAGATATGCAACTTCGACCATTTCAAAGCTGGCTTAGTCGATTTTTTCAAGCTGGTGTAATGGTACGGTGCAAACAACCACAGAAAGAAACATGGCACCCAAACCAACACAGTATGTTGGAAACATGGTGTAAAGGAGGGGAAGCTCTGGTGCAATAGCGTTGCATTCTGTTGGAAAAACAATATATTTAACCAGTAAAAAATCTAAATACTTCTAATCAAAAATAAAAGCAAGAATAAAGTGGAATACATCAAATCGAGAGAGATTTACTTCAACCTAATATTATGTTTTGGAGTACTTTGCTCAAACGTTGGCAGCGTCTTCTATATTTGTTTGAAAGCAGACATATTCCTTGAATTTTGCAAAAAATGCCAAAATTAGGAATAGGAAGAAAACGTACGTCAGCAGTGCGTACAGAACATACGCTGTGGCACATTTGTAACTGGTGCTAAGGATATCATCCTGACTTTTGTTCTTGCGGCGTGATTGAGAATGGTGGCAAAAAGTTTTAAGTGAGCTTGCCAAATACACTTTTAAAACGAAGACCATATTCTAAAAATCTATAACACTTTCTTACCCAAAACGTTGAATTGCAGTAAGTTTCCAACCAGTTTTTTTCCATTACTGGCTCTCTCTTTTGATACTTTTAAAATATTAGATTCTGAAATCCCTTAGTGCGATTGCATTCCACAAAACCCTTCAGACTTGCAGGTATATTCTCATGTCACTGCAAATACAGCAGTTGTGCAAGTTTTATGTTTTTATTAAGAAAAATTAATTACTCTTGTAAAAACAAACCTGCACAAAAAATTTCCTAGTTCTGTCAAAGATCAAATACGCTTCATCGCTTTTATTAATCAAACCATAGAGACAGAGTGTAAGTAGAATAAACTCGTTAATACTTGGCCACGTACATACATAATTAAATTATAAGAAAGGGAAATGCAGCTGTGAATTCTTGCAAATGCAAACTCTGTAGCAAAAATTTACTTTGTTTTTCTACTTCTACGTTTTTAAATTCGGCTCTCATTCGTTTTCTTTCCAAATACATCTGCAACTTGATTTAAATTCATTAAGTAGTATAATTTTTTTCAAATAAGATAATAGCAATTTTTTTAACATCGATGACAGCAATTCTGTTATGATTTATAGAAATACTATCCAAGAAAAGCAGTAACTTAGCTACAAGTGCGATATTTCCTGACAACAGAATGTAGTTCATCTCTTACAGTATGCTATCCAGCAAAACCACAACAAAGGTAAAACTGCGTCTCAAGAACTCTAGATTTCATCCAGCTGAATGTGCACGCCCATCCAGGCACTTCGTATGTGTTTATTGCAGGTTTTTCTCTATGCCGTCGAATTAGTGGGCGACTATTGGCTTTTCCCAAAATGAACTTTTATTGCAAAGTTTAAAAGCATCGTACGAAAAATTGGTCCAGCATCACCTTACCTTTGGAGCGGCGAATACAAGCTCTGTAATTAAATAAAACTTAGCTGATGAGCTCTGACCTCTAGCTAATCAGTTTTAAGTTTTCAGTTGTTTTTTAAAGGTGCAACTTTGTAGCACAAGATCTATGTTTCTTACCAAAAACTACTTGCAGTTCTGTAAAACACGTCACTATCTATCATCTGATGTGTCGCGAGATACACAGACAATTTTAACACGAGTTTGATAAACTACAAATGAATAGATTTGAAACCAACTCCTTAGTCATTCCTACTCTAGAATGCTGATTGTACAATTGAACGCGCGATTAAAACTGCTCACCAATCAAGTTTTTTTTCAATGTACTGTATTTAAATATATTGTATTGTATTTAAATTTAATATACTCTTCGAATTAAGCGCCTCAGACAACTTTGCTAAAACTCAGAGAAATTCTAACCGGATAAAAACAATGCAGCCTTCAAGCTCGTTCTTTGTGTACCTACTAACCAAGCAACTAGCGCTTAGGTATTGTTATTGGAACACACAAACGGAGAAATATTTGTTGGTAGCTTCGTCATCGATTTTTAACGATTTAAAACTTTTTTGAACGGTGTTTTACTTCCTGTCTGGTTGCACAAGTGTTGCGCAACTACTGGTAATACTGTGCAACAGCGTCACCACAGGTGTTGCCAACCTTGTAGTATTCCTGCGAATTGAGGTTTCTCGTATTCTTGCGGGTTGGCTGTTTTGGGGCATGTTTATTGCAGGTTTTGTGTGTAGCGTGTTGCTTGTTTTTTTTATATGTTTTGGAACTTTTGATGTCTCAATTTAATGTGAAACGCATTTTGAGCTTGTTTTTGCGATAATTTGCTCATTCTTGGCTTGATTTTTCAGATTTACTTGCTTGTTTTTGTAAAATAACCTGACATCACTGAGCGCCAATCAGAAGTATTTGTGCTGCCTCACTGCAAACAGTAGTACGCAAGAAACCTTGATGTTTTAAAAAATCAGTCCGTTCGACCTGACTATAGCTATGAAACAGATTCATTCAGCAAACAAATTTCTGTGCGAAGTTTCCAAAAGATGCAAGAATAATAAATTAAAAAATGTGGGTCTTCGCTTGACCATAGTTTCTAAAAATCTAGCTTTTTCACAGTACGGTAACTATTTCCTTTGACAGAAAATTTGCTACAGTGGAAGCCATTTAATATGATAACTTTAGAATGGGGTCATTTTCGTCCCGAATGGTCTCAGCAACAGAAGCCGCAATAACCCGTCCTGGATTGACACGATTAGCCACAAAATGACAAAAACCATCAAATTCATCGTTTAATTCAAAAACCAAGAAACAACCATTCCAAGATGTCACAAAGTTATATATATTATAGTCAGCTTAGGTGCAAAACTCGATAACATTTCGCTGGACAAGATAAAAAAGGTGAGATTTTCCAGCGAAGAGATGGAAGATGTGGTCATAATATCCGAACGTTGTTGACTCAACCTGGCGATGAGTCAACAACCATAGCGACAGGGATGTTGTGGGGCGGGAACGCGTAGGAACGGCGTTCCCGCACCCTTTTCACAATTTGCTTGGAAATTAGTTGGAAGCTGTTATAAAATGGCTATTTTGTTGGGTGCTTTCCCACACCTTTTTGTTAGCACTGCACCCCTGCACAGCGGGTCACGTTACACATAAGATAACATTTTTTTCGCAGCAAACCTAGAATCTTCAATTCTCGACGATACCCAGAGAGAATCACTGCAAATTGAGGTTGACAGAATGTTTGACATGCGCTGAAGCAAGACAACACTTGAAAACCTGGCTGAACAAGAGAAATAAAATGTATTCTCCGAAAAAATGTTATCCGATGTGCCTAAGGCGCTCTGCCTTCTTAATGTCTCTGATGCTGATATTGTTCGGCGATTTCATCCGTAACGTTTTTGTCATTCGCACAACAGGGTTTCCCATCGGCACCAGTGCGTCTCACAGTTTGAAAAGCACTGGTTAATAAGCAAATAATTAAATAGTTATTTATTTATATTATAAATAATTGCCAAAGCAAACGAAGAAAAAGTCAGTAGCAGTCGTTTCGGCAAATAGTGTTAACCATCATCTTTGCGGCAAGATATACAGCACAATAACATTTTCCTGAATACCGCCGAATGAGGAAGCAAACTGGATACTATGCACGCCAGTCGTGCTTCTTAGCTCATGTAGTGTTTACATTTTACGAGTTCAAACATTGTAACATGTTTTTCTCGCACCATGTTGCGCAAGTAGAAGCAATAGTGCGCAAGATGTCGAAGGTTTACGTCACGAACTGCTTATGCTAAATCACTGTTTGCGCAGGTTTTGCAGTGCAAACGACGCTCATGTACATATGCCATATCGAAATGACCACATTACGTTTGAACTAGGGAGAATGCGACGTGAGTTTAAAGCTAGGTTAGTTGTTTCTCAACACTTTAAAGTTTTCAGGCGTTTAACAGCAACACCAGAACCCAAACTAAGTTCTATGAAACAGCTTGATATTGAAAATCCATACCGCTGCAATGGTTGCTGCTTGAGGATTTCGAGTCAGTGAGCTTCATAAGAGTAACGCACGTTCATTGCACGATTGCAGTTTCTAGAAAAACGTAGGGCTCAAGTCGCTAAGTCTTTGGAAGTTCACTTCAGTAGCTCTGTTAAAAATTCTTCCTGCCATGTCAGACAAGGCAGCACAATTTACTTCGTCTTAATAAGATCATGATCTCTATGAATTCAACGAATTTAGATACGTTTGTCTTGACACAACACCTGATCAAGCCAGGTCTGCAGTCAGAGTTGAAAATATGGTGGAGCAGATTTTTTCTCATTGGAATCGAATTCCGTTCAATAACTTTTTTAATCCAGCTAAGGTTTTCTATTCACTGAGCATATTCTCCAAAGGTGCGAAGCCGCATACAAACTCTAAACTTGTATTTTCTCAGTATTCAGTATGCTTCAGGTGTATGGGCTTACGCAACTTTCACTATCAAGCTTCTAGAACAGTGGTCTTCAAAATGGGCCGCGACCCAGAGGGGTCGTGAACTATTTTTGCAGGGTCGCGAGTAGATATTTTATGTGCACGGCAGAAACATTTGCTTTATTCGAGTTTTAGAAATAATGGCTCGCGGTACAAAAAAAAGGTTGAAGACCGTTGCTTTAGAGCAGGGGTCTCCAAACTTTTTTGTTCAAGGGCCACATGAGCTATTACACAACAGTTCGAGGGCCGGACATCTTACGCAATGTGATTGTTTCCACATATGTTAACTTTTACCAAATCAACAAATTTTTCGGAAATATATTATTTTTTCAATATTGACAAAATAGCTTTGCAGCCCGGATGAAATGGCTTCGCGGGCCGGATTTGGCCCTCGGGCCGTAGTTTGGAGACCCCTGTTCTAGAGGTACAAAAGGCACCGGAGTGGTTTGTTCAGACAAATGTTTCAAAATTGATATTTTTCCTCTGCAGGACATCCTTTTCTGATTCGTTCTTTAAAGAAATCTAACGCTTCGCGCATGGACCGCGTTTTTGACTCAACAGGGCATGAGACTTACCTTAGTAACCATGTTACCGAACTACATAGCACATTTTTCACCGTTTTTTTTGCTGTGAAAGCCGGATAGCTGCACACGACTGAGTGTTTGAGATCTACAATGTAATCAAGATATAATAAAATAGTGCGCTACGGGCAGTGGCGTAGCCAGCCCAAATTTTTGGGGAGGGCAAAATGTTTGATTTTAGGTGAATAACATTATTTTGTTTGGAAAAAACGCCTCTCAAAACACAAAATTACTATACATTCCAAAAATTTGGGGGGGTAGGGCATGGCCCCTTCGCCCTCCCCTGGCTACGCCTATGGCTACGGGATGAAGAGACTTATTAGGAGTACAGAATTCTACAACGCAGTGAATAGCCCATGCTGCGCATTTATCGTTAGAAACGTCCAAAACAATTTGGGGGTCACAAATATTGTGTGGACAATTTCCCAGAATGACCACTGTGGCTACGGGTCTGGTGAAACCAGCATCTTTATAAGATACAAAAATAAATTCAAGATTGCAAATAAAGTTTTGTTCGAATTTCAGTTGCATAAATAAACTAATTTTGAAAACCGTATATAATATTTAGAGTAGAGATTCTCCGAAATCTTCACCAAGTTCGTCATGAAATAGGAGGCGTAAGCCTACACCAATTCTTACTGTGACTCGTGAGGTTAAGGTTGCATCCACCTGGCAGGTCACTTGGGGAAATATTTCTGACATTAATAAACTTGCCAATTAAAATACACGAAACATCAAGGTCTATGCTGACCAGCTAATCCCCACAGTTCTGCGAAGAAAATCCTCACTTATGGTACGCCGTCAAAACCCAGTTTTGAAACAAAAATCAGAAAAGTTAAAGCAAAGAAAACTGCTTTTATCTTTTTCAGAAGCAGAAGGCTAATGTAACGGATCCACCAAGCGTGTTATTTTTGACTGATTGAGCCTAACAGCACCGACAATCCAAACAGACGCGTGTAGTTAATATTTAACTTCAAACAATGCATGCGCGTTGATGTACTATTTCCGGTTCTCCAGCACCTTTTAGGACATAGTTGTGAAAGGTGTTGACTGACGATCTGATACAAAGCGAGGTAACTTGGAGTAATTTCCTTTGCTATAGGAATTATTTGATAGTTCTGCGATCACATCAGGTGAACCACGCAATCAATATAGACTAGTAAATTTCCGTAAAGCTATGATTGAGCAAGCTCATGGATGAACTAATGTAGCGAAATGTAGACATTGAGGGCAACGTGATGTCAACACTTATGATGAACGTGCATACACTTAGGAGTGTAGTGGGGGGAGAACGCTTTCCCACACTTTTTTCAAAGTGACCTGACTTAAAGACATGTGTTTTTAATGAATAAATGACAAACTATCACTTGCGTAGCACCCTAGCATGATTGTGCAATTACTGAAAATGTCGAGTTTTTTGGCTGCGTTCCCACACTCTTTTATAGCACTACACTCCTGTATACACCACATCAGAATTGGAAACGTGAAAGGCGTCAAGAGTAATTTTCTATCTAGGAGGACACCAAGAGTGCTTTTCTCACGTGTTTGGCTTATGATTCATGGTCGCAGGGCCGGCCCTAGCAGGTGAGGGGCCCAATGTAAGACCTAGGCGCGGGACCCTCTGAGCAGTAGTTTTATGACGTCACCTTGTTCAGTCAACCGTGCTACACGACCATGGTAGAGCGCACATTTAACGTCTTAGCATTAGAATTGAGAACGTTTGCTAACATTCGATGTAATGGAGGAGGAAATTCATGGCTAGTCCTAACGAGAGCGTTGTTTGCTAACAATCATATTTATAAGCAATTTCTACTGAATTCTCGAGCGCAAGGGATATCTGGAAAAAATGAACTATCTACCTAAACATCATGACGCGGGGCCCCAGAGGTGCGGGGACCAATGCAACTGGATCGGTTGCATCGGCTTGAGGCCGGCTCTGCATGGTCGATATCACAGGGGTGAAAAGTAGAAAACAAGAACACGAAAACACTCAATCATAGCACCTCACAGCATATATGCCAGTTGGTGGGCACAATGACGGATTGACGCATAGGCCAAATAGGCTGTGGACTAGGGCCCCGCGCAACTCCTTCCTATGACGGCTCATTAGTGACTTAAAATTTGCGAAATTGCGCAGAGGCATAACTTCGCAACTTACTTTGAAACGAGCGAACATGCAAACGTCTAGACCAGGGGTCGGCAACCTTTCCCTAGTCGCGAGCTAAAACAAACCCTGCGATGTATGGCGGGACGTAGGCCTACTAATGTCCACCAACAACTCCGTTCCCTTTGCTGTTTGTGATGCCGATAAAACTTTGGAATTTCATGGAAAAGATTAACTCCTGATTTTCAAAGTTATAACGAAAGCCCAAATTACATTTATAGCACAGTGAGGTTTCTCACAAGTAATTCCGCATAAATATGCAATACAAGAAGTTGCAAGGAGGGCAGATTCATACAATATAATACCACTAGGCGGGTCATACAGTTACTTTTTTGATGGTCAATGG